>Ga0214479_100610_pt1 | contig 19699 bp, 22 predicted proteins | sample M1_20Mar14CPVII9_5_FD_165054 | JGI IMG/M metagenome (GOLD analysis project Ga0214479, IMG submission 165054) | Marine eukaryotic communities from Monterey Bay, California, United States - M1_20Mar14CPVII9sort6BwellE14 | ecosystem: Environmental > Aquatic > Marine > Unclassified | place: USA...
TTCGTGGTAACATTATAGATAATTGTTTTAATACTTGTGAACATGTTTGTGTTATTTCTAATTGCCATTGGTAATTGATAATTGCCATTAACATACAATCGGTAGTAGACACAATTATTAAAATCCAACAAATATTAAACAAGAGACGTACAAGTTATCCTACACTGCTGTTGTGTTATCTTTGCAAGCTGTGCTTTGTTGAAACGATAATCGGGAGTCCTTTTGTGCATTTCGGGACACACAATTTAAGCAAAAAAGTAGTATAAAATAAAGGAGTTTTCTATTAGTGAAAACTGATAACCATCTATATCTCTCCCCTCTTCATCATATATACCTTACATGAACAAGCCACCCATGCCTGCCGCGTAAGCCATTGGCCGAACATTCGGACAGTATGAGGCCGTGTTGTAGCTATTCACCTCTTCTCTTCCTCTTGCTCAAGGTCAAAGAATGCCTAATCCACTAGTGGGGCTCATGCTGAGTGAAAGAATGAGATATACGAGTACCCTACTGGTGTATCCCCAAATACGAAATTGAGAGTATAATACAATTAATTGTACGATTTTGAGCTGCCAATTGGTCGTGGTCCTTTAACCGCAGAAGCCACGAAAGAAGCAGCACGTCGACACAAATCTGCTGATGAAGTTAAACCGAAACGAGTATCATCATACTTGTTCAGAATCATAGCGACAATAATAATAAGATCTTATACCTCTTCTAAGCTATTTTAATAAAAGTGCCCGTCATTGCTGGGCGCCGGGCAGGATGATTTATTCCACACGTAATCATTTGGCTGGCCGGTATCTTTTTATGAGAGTTGACAAAATTGCAACATTGATTCATTCTCTTTTGCTAATCGTCTGGCTCTAGAGAGCAAATACTCTCGTCAACTGGAAGTTCAATACTATCAATATACCATCTTACTCAGTTTTTAACGCTCTTTCGAGTAGTAGTAGTACAATAGCATAAGTGTGTTAACAAGGGAATAGAATAGAGGATACTATTCACTGGTATCCTCATATATAACTATCGTATTGTTCTGTATTGTTGCAGCGGCTCGTCCTTCCATTAATCTAATAGCTTCGGTGGTATATTAACGATAGCCAAGTATCGACATTCATTTGATATAGTAGAGTCCGATATTGATACCTTTGATTCATCCAAACTCACTTTTCACGACAACACATCACATTCACACCACAAACCCAATTTGCAATAGGATATTTATACATGAGGAATGTCGTAAGCGTGCTGCTGAATTACACGACGAGAAGTTATTCAAACAACCTCCTGCTGGAAGATTGTCAGATTTGTTTCCAACAGTTGCCTGTATTGAATCCAACGGGTAAGAAATATATGCCATGTTGTGGTAAAGTTATTTGCAGTGGATGTGTTCATGCGCCCATCTATGACAACCAAGGCAACAAAGTTGATAATCAAAAGTGTCCATTTTGCAGAACTCCAAGTACAAAGAGCTTGTTACAAGATTTAAGAAGAGAGTAGATGCTGGAGATCCTATTGTGATGTACAATATGGGATGTTTTTATCAAGATAGATTGTACGTTTTTCAAAACATTTGGATAAGGCATTACAATTATGGCATCGGGCAGGAGAACTTGGTTTTTCTAAAGCATATCTCAGTATTGGTTATGCATATGATCAAGGCAAAGGAGTGAAAGTTGATAAGAAGAAGGCTGAACATTACTATGAGCTCGCAGCCATATTAGGAGACGAGATAGCAAGGTTCAATCTGGGTGTTCATGAGAAGAAGGCAGGTAATATGGATAGAGCCTTGAAACATTATATGATTGCGGCACGCAAAGAGTTCAAAGATATGTACTCAAATGGAAATGCAACAAAAGACGATTATACAAAAGCATTACAATCCTACCAAGTATACTTAGGTGAGATTAAGAGTGTCTAGTGGGATAAAGCTTAAGCTGCTGCTGCCAATGGGGAATATCGTTACTATTGATCCTTTAGTCTTGTAGTATATGCATACTCTATGAAGATTAAATTAACCATAACTTGCCACTGCCGACTCAAACAATGTCATACGTAGTCTTACCAATAGAAAAGTTAACTCCTCATTTGGTATACTACCCCTACTATACGAGCATTCCCAATCCGATCCACAGCAATAAAACAGAAGAAGTGGGTGATGAGGAGAGCAATAAAAAGGCAAAGGTTGATGATGAATGAGAATGGCAGAAGAAGAGGAGATGTTGTAAAAGGAGATTGGGCTGGTATGGTTGTGAATGTCAAGAGAAAGTATGAGCTAATATCGCTAACCCCCAAAAAGTGAACACATCTCGTGCACAAAATGTAACTTTCTCTTTACTTGACAACAATCTATTGTGCCTATTGCCTAATCATGATATGATTATAAAACCAAGTAACCTAACCTTAGCTTTAAGTACTACTGCTACCGGTGTTACCATTACTTGGATCGTCAGACTGCTTGATATCCAATCCACTGGACTTTTCACGGTTCTCGGGCAGGTCGATTCCAGCGTCCTTGAATAGAATAGTAGCATCAATACCTTGCTCTGTTAATATCACTTTTAATTGCCGCAGTTTCTCATCCTGTTGAGATTCTTTCACCACCTCATGCTTTACAAATCTCTTAGATGTCGGTGCATGAATTATACGTATGCCACTCTCTTCAACTTCAGTAGACGTAGCAGATATAGATCTATGATTGTTGCCTTGCTGTATCTTTGCTTGCTTCTCTTTTGCCCTCTTCATAGCCAATAGAACTTTTGGCACAAATATTAGCAATGAAAGAGACATAGCAACAATGAAGGCAAAGCATGATACTATTACCGAGAAGACGTCTGGCTCTGCTGCTGTCATGACAGCCACTGGCACGCCGATTATGATAGCCTGTAAGATACTAGCAAGGGCTATTGCAATGTACTTTGATTCACTAAATTCGTCGCTAATTCCTCTTGCCCTGAAGGCTTGAACGTTTGCACCAAAAAGGATAATCAAGTTTAGAAGTCCGAACAAGATTGGCGTCGTTAGACCTGCTCCTGTGTCCTCAACCTGACAAGATCCATAACTACTTGTAATTGAAGTTTGTGTTCGTTTGTATACCATTGGGTTAGTGGCCGTCCATATTGATAGTAGAATGATATTAAGAGTTAACAATACAATGAATGGTTTCCTATACAATGAGGAATCGAATGGATGAGTCAGATTGAGATGGGCTCATAGGAAAAGAAACAGATCGATGCGTATACTTACATTACATCTTTCACAGTCACTTTAATCCGCTGGAATGAGTTTGCGGCGCCAAACAACTTGTTCACCCTCAATGTTTTGGCAAAAAGTGCCGAGAATGAGCAACTAAATCCAAGTCCGAATAACCAAGGAGATGCCATACAGGCTATGTTGCACCCTTGGATACTTGCAATCTCGTCATCAATTCCCAACGGATAAATGCCACCTCCCATGAGCAATGTACCAGTACAAATGATGATCAGAAAGATTGGCTGACTTGCTTTTACAACACGAATTGTTCTATTGTATGCCACCCAACAAGCAAAACCAATACTTGTCACAACAACAATGGAAGCTGAGAGGGGAGAGGGAGATGATGAGGATGTTAAAAAGGTATCCTAGATATAATTGAGCATGTCATGTGCGCAACTTTACTCACCTAGTACAAACACAAAATATCTTATATTTCCAATGTAATTGTAATCTTGGGGTGGTTTGTAAATGCCCAAACTCCGTTGATATTGAACTTTGATCGAGGGATCAATGGGTAGTTTCTCCTTATCAAATGCCTCGATTATCTTCATCCATTCATTTGCTATATCATCTGCAACTGCAAGCCGCTCTGCTGCTTTGTCAGCCTCGGCAATCTCGTTCTTCTTTACACGTTGGAGGTATTCGAATATCTTACTATCCAAGGTACCCATAATCTTATCACTCTCAGGAAATCGTATATCTACAGCCAAGTTTTTACTGCTTAGTGATTCAATAATTGTATCCTCATATGTTTTGCTATGGGTACATGGACAGAATATGAGTTAGTGGAGAGTAAAGTATTCACCCACTGATCTAAAGACAACTTACGTTGCTTCTCGAGGGAATCCCTTAGCCACCCATTCATCAAGATCGAAGTGGCTCTTCCGATATGGATCTTGTCCATTCATCTCATCTACGGGTAGTGTTGCCTCCGGTATGACACCTATGTTGCTTCTCATTGGAGAGGAGGCATATGCAAAGAAATCTGCCGCGAACCTTTGTCGAAGAGGAGACACATTCCCTGCCACTCCAGCTGCCCAACCGCCAAATGCGGCGTATGGTGCCTTATTAACAATCCCTATGTCATCATACTTGATCCCATGCTTGCACCTGTCGGCATCACATGGTACAAGCTTACCACTCTCCCGATCAAAAACTTTAGTACTACCTGGTGTCGGACTTACACCAACATTATCCCGAAGACCAGGCTTTGAGGTTGAACTCAAATGTTTCTTGTAATTATCACCCCAATTATATGTCAATACACAATTCCCTTCTGTTAAGAAATGTTTGATATTATTCGCATCACCAGCACCTCCGCCACAGTCCTTAAACTCATCAGATGCCCCGTACATTGCCTGCATCTCGAGTTGATATATGGCCTCAGCTAAGGATGTGGGATTGGTCACAACCATATCCAAGAAAGAAGAGAGGGAGGTAGGGGGTTAGTGTTCGTTAGGGTAGTGGAATTGCAAAACCATATCATATGCACAATTCAAATCAATCCACAGCTACTTACCTAACGCCTCACCAGCAAGAGGTGACATATCTTTAGGATTGAACAAGTGTCCACTCCTAAACCCGTCTGTTTGAGTGATCGATGCTAAGACAAGATTTGCATAATAGGCACCAACACAACTTTCTACTCTTCCGATACATGATCCATTAAGTTTGGTACCATTGTATGTTTGACCGTGAGTAGCCTTTGCAACCTCGACGTATTCATCCCATGTTCTTGGTACTGTCAAATTGAAGTGATCTAATATATCACGTCTATAAAACATACTGTGTACATCACCATCTAATGGTAACATGTAGACCTTGCCATCATACGTCGTGATTACCTCACGAAAGGCAGGAAGTATATCTAACCAATCTAACACTGCCGATTCTCTAACAAAATCACCCAAATCCATAAAACCTGGAGGATGTGACGCAACGGCACTACCAACAACACCAGGATTAGAAACAAATCCATCATAAAAACCATTCTCTAATGCCGCATTAACACGAATCTCATTAGCCATTTCAATTAATGTATCAACCTCCTCAACTATTATGTTAACTAATCCATTCATCTCTTCTTCAAATGCTTTGGCATCATCTTCTACCATTTTCTTAATTACTGCAAATCATAGTATACGAATTGTTGTTGCTTCTTCTTCTTCATAATCTGATGTTGATGTATCATCTTGATTTGTGCACTGACAACATCCCTCATTTATATTGCAAACTCCTTCATTATTGCTATTTGTGCCTATGATTGATTCTGTTGTTGTATTGTTGTTGATATCTTCTTCCTGTGCATATACCACTACAGAAAAGATAATTGCAAAGAGAAACCACAGTGTCATCATCTATAGATATGTGTTTTGTCAAGAAGCAGAAAATATACTACTATGATAAACCTAACCCTAAACAGTATATATGACCAATCTAAAAATATATACAACCGTATTAGCTAGAGTATTTGCGCCAACTAATCGTAGCAAATTAAAGTTAAGAAACATGTTCGCCAAATATGAGAGTATATAATGTTAAACTTATTTTATTAGAGTCTACTTTTCCACTTGCACATAACTCTCGTCAATCGGACGTTATATACTGTCAACGTACCATCATACTCAGTTTTTAAAGCTCTTTCGAATAGTGGTACTATTTACGCTGTGTCAATTATATTAAGAGAAAAGAGGATACTATTCACTGGTATCCTTGAAAATTTTATAGTACTGCTAAGTGCCTCAGGATTTTATATAGTTCTGGTATATTATTATAATAAATATCTAGCTGGCAGATCGTCAATCAGTTGCGGCTCATCTATCCATCATCGATCTAATAGTATCTCGTCGTCAAGTATCCGAAATTGTACCTTCTGATTCACTTTTTCACGCAACACATCACAAATCCAATCTATTGCAATAGGATTATATGAGTTCTATATCTATCAATGATATAACATCCTGTGCCAATTGTGGTAAGGGATCAGAGGGAGGAGATGGTGTTAATATAAAACTCAAATCATGTACGGCATGCAAATTAGTGAAATATTGCAGTAGAGAATGTCAAATTGCTCATCGACCACAACATAAGAAAGAATGTAGAAGACGAGCGGCCGAGTTACATGATGAGAAGTTATTCAACCATCCACCACCACTTTTTGGAGATTGCCCAATATGCTTTCTTAGAATGCCCACGCTGCATGTATCGGGGGGTAGATATTTTGAATGCTGTGGAAAAGTTATATGCAGTGGATGTATTCATGCACCTCTATATGATGATCAAGGAAATGAAGTTGATAATAAAAAGTGCCCTTTCTGTAGAACTCTGTTTCCATCGTCAAGAGAGGAAATCAACCAAAGATATAAGAAACGAATGGATGCAGGAGATGCTATTGCAATTCATGATACTGGATGCTGGTACAAGGATGGGGAATATGGTTTTCCACAAGATCATACCAAAGCGTTAGAACTTTGGCATCGTGCAGCAGAGCTTGGATATGCAGGGGCATATTGTAGTATCGGTTATGCATATTATAATGGCAATGGTGTGGAAGTTGATAAGAAGAGAGCGAAACATTACTTGGAGCTAGCAGCTATGAAAGGAGATTCAATTGCAAGGAACAATTTGGGCAATATGGAGAGGCGTGAATACAACAACCAGGAAAGAGCATTAAAGCATTACATAGTTGCAGTGAGAGGTGGGCATTCTGATTCTCTAAATGAGATCAAATGGTTATACTCAAATGGATACGCAACAAAAGAAGATTACACGAAAGCATTAAAATCATATCAAGCGTACTTGGGAGAGATTAAGAGTGTCCAGCGGAATAAAGCTGCTGCTGCCAAGGAGAAGTATCGTTATTATTGAGTCTTTTAGTCATACTTTATGCATCATAATTTTCTGGTGCAACTCGAACTTCACTCGAGTGCCTAACTCAAATCGTAATGGCGTACCAATCTTGTGTATACTCATTTTTTTTGTAGCTGATACTATGCTATAAAGTATACTTCTATTTGCTGTTTCAATGTATTACTTAGTCTATTGATAGAAGTTGAGGGTGGTGGCCGGCATGCGGCGCATTACATGGGAGTAGCTCAGTAAATTGTTTGCCAAGTGCCCGTCATTGCTGGGCTGGGCGATGGGCGTCCTTACCGGTATCTTTTTATGAGAGTGTCATTCAGTTACTAGGTACTTTAATAACGTGCACTGTAACCAGTGTATGTGGAGTGAAGGTTGGATGGGTTGTTTTGTTGGTAAGTAATATATGTGTCTCAAAAGTCATCTCTGAGTTTGATATTTTTGCCTAATACTGTCAGATCCACATGTGACGTTGTTCAGTTCATTTGCTGGAATTCTATCGCCTGTGGAAGCTTTGTTTGTTCTAATGCATACCCTCTCATCGGACACTCGGGTTATATGTTATGACTGTTAGTTTATTCGACAATTTTGATCGTGACCTTGGTTATAGCACCAATGATATACATTATGATGATGATGATAGTGATTATCAACGGGCAGTGGAATTACATGAGAAATTGTCCCGGGTTTCATACACTCTTACAGACGACGAACTTGAATCACTATTTTGGACCATTGTTTGTGATGTTCTCGAAAAGCCAGGTGTTGATAAATGTGCGATTATTAGGACACAGTTGACGCAGGATGCTATTTTCAACTCAATCTCTACTCATTATGGTTGGAACGAGGTTGATACAAGGAGGATAGGACTTGTCAGAGAATATTGTAAAGACTTGTTGGATTACATTCGACAGAACCCAGTGAAGAATTCTACTTAGATTCTCTCTATAAAAAAGTAAGACCGTTTCTTATAAAATCTTTCTAATCTTTATTCAATCCAATCATTCAATCAGTACTTAGCAATACAATAGAGTTATGTTCTTTCTACAATCTTGAGCCACGTAACCGTCTTCGAGATACATCAATAAACACAGTCGAAACGGGACCTTTATATCCATCACTATCAGTTGCTTGGACATATAGTGTATGCCTACCCGAAGAAAAATTGTTTGTATCAATTGTTAATTGAACATTCTCATCTCCACTGTTAAACTCCGGCGGCGCCGCATTGGTAGTTGGACTTGCCGATGTTGTTGCCTCGGTAGCAGTGGTAGAAGCTTCGGTTGTTGCGGATGTAGCTGTTGTGGTCTCGGAAGTTGTCACTAGTACCGTCGTCGTGGCACTGCTGGAAGTAGACTGCCCTTCTCCAATATTAATCGAGCCATCTGTTAGAGAAGTAGTAGGCTGGGTCTCGCCAGCCTCCGTAATGGAGGATGATATGCCACAGATATCGTCAGTGGTGTACCATTCACATATTTGAGATGCGCCTAGCCAAGTACCATCTGCTTGCAATACCGCCCCGTGTCTCTTGCATTTCTTCTTTTCAGTGTATGAACTACAGTCAACTGCCGCCGCTGCCCGTGTACGTTTTGGAGTGTAACCTTCCTCCTTAGTATCAACTAATCGTCGTCGTGATGGTTCCATCAACCAGCTCGTATCACTAGACGTAGCATCTTCGGGATGCACGTCTAAGTATACACGGACCTCGGATATGTCTTGATCACCAGTCTTAAACTCGCTAAAGTCTTTACTAACAATTGAATTGACCATTTCACTATCACTTGCCTTCCCTGTCAATTGAACCTCTCCATTATTAGAGGTACTAACATCAAGATTTAATATGTCGGGACCTTTGACTGTTTTGAAAGGCGCCTTTGCAATACTAGCTGTATACATCAAAGCTGGCATGTTGATTTCAACAATCTTATCAAATCGGCTACAGTCTTGGTAGAAGTCATCTCCTATTTCGAAGCCAAGCGATGCTACACCTAGTGCACCATACTATCAAGAATGAAGAAGAACGGACATAAGATGTGAGCATTTGCATGATATGTACCTAAGATTTGCAACAATACTCATATGACTTGCCATGAAGTCCGAAGCATCGCCACTAGCGGCGTACAAATAGTCAGGTTGTCCACCTGCCCATAACAGATAATCGTTGAAACTGTTTATCTTCCGCCCCAATGCCTGTAAGGCCTCATCATCGGGTGATTGATTATCTTGATGCCCCCTTGTTTATGTATAGAGAAGATAAGCATGCAGTATGAGAAATGTGATCATAAGATATGAGAATAAGACGTGAACACATCTCTTCTACACTTACCATGGATAGTAGACATAGCCTCCACTTGCATGTATATCAGCATATAAACCTGTAATCTCCTCACCAAAAGGTTGATTCATCTGTTTCTCGGGATTCTCCTTCCGCTGTGATTTAGGGAATAAACTCTTGGCATAATTTGATAAAGCCTTTGTCTCGGGCTCGCTCTCTTCTTTACTACCGAAGTAGTCACTATCACATGGATCATCACTAGCCCCAGCTCTGTCACCCCAAACGAAATCAAAGTTTCTATTCAAATCTACTCCATAACTCTCGTCACTACTACACCCCCCGTTGGGATTGAGGTTCTTCCTCCAATATAGATCTTTATAACGTTCAGCGACCCATCTCCCGTCTGGATTAATATATAACACTACATGAATCTCCGTTCGTTGTAAAAGCGTAGTTACCTCGGCATCATTATTAAATCCATTCACGAGCTTTTCAATAAATCTTCCAGCAACTTCGGGCGGAGCGTACTCTCGTGCATGCATACCCGATGTATAAAGAGCCTTGCCTTTCTTTGACGATGATACCGAAGGATCAGTAACTACATATACATAGATATCATGACCATCCGATGGTATATCAAATTGATTGCTAATTCTTCCATCATTATTTTTGAGATATGATTCTCCAATCTTCTTAATTGTTAGTAGGTTGGAAGTATTTGCCAAATCATTCATGGATTCTAACATTCCCTCCATACTTCGTATGCAGTTATGACCATTAATCTTGTCATATGCAGCGACCACGATGGGGAGAAGAGCAGTAAGTAAAAGGAAGAGGAACATCATTGTTTTTTTTAGTTTGGGTATTGTTATGTTTGTTGCAACTGAGTGCTTGAAAAAGTAACCCTTACTACTACAGCTTAGGGATGATTTATGGCACAATCACCCGTCATGCCGACGATATAGATTGTCACATGGCGCTTAGCAATCACACATAATATTAGGGCTGCTAAAAAACAACTGGGATCAATAACATTAAAGTGTTGGCGAGAGATTAGAGATGGACTCTTGCAAAAAGGGGGGGATACCAAAAAGGATACCATCCAATCTTCGTGATGGAGTGAATAAGGATGGAGGAGACTCAACTCTATTGCAACACACGCCATCAATCATCGATGCAAAGGAGGAGGTAGAGAGTAGGTTGATGCCTGTTGAATGCTGATAGTCACTGCCTTGATAACTAACATAGAAGAGAGAGTTTGATACCAATCTATACCAATGATGAATGGGATACATATAAAGCTGATGCATTTGATTCGAACTTTCGTTATATTATGAACCCATTTCTCGTTTGTCTTCTCCTTTGATAAACTTGTCTAGAGACTGAAGATGTAGATTGATCATTTACAGTTCATATGGTGCCCCATGTAAATACGCATGATTATCTTTCTTTTTGATGTATCATATTCTGTGTTATTGTTTCAATCACTTTCCCTTTCCCTTCTTCTTCTTTCCAGCACTCAATCCAGCACTTAACATATCATCTAAACCTTCGTTCATTTTCTTCTTCTTCTCTGCCTTAGTAAGTCCTTGACCACTACCATCTTTTCCTCTGGATGTACTCCCTCCTTTGCTTACCTTTGCCAATAACTCAGCAGCAACCTTTTCGGCACCTACAAAGCATTCTTCATAATTTGCTTTACCATGTTTACCCATGGCATGATTCTTCATTTCAGTATTGGACTTTGTACATTTCAATTCCGCTTTACATACTGGAAGAGATGCGAGTTTCACGTTTTATGAAGATGTCAGAGAGATGGCAATAACTTCTGTTAGTACGTATGGTTTGCAAAGGCAATCAAATAAAGGCAAACTAAGTTCAATTGAAGTATTCAGGTCATCGAACTCATATTGAATACACGAAATCATATGCGGACTTTCCTGTGCAGGTTAGCATGGTGCCTGCTTCTTTAACACGGACGGGAATTCGACCAGTTTCATCTCCAATGCCAGCTGCACGGTTTTGTTTTAGTTGACGATTACGTTCTGTTTTGTTGCTTCCTGCCATGATATGATTATTATTTTGTGCTGTGTGTATGTGTAGATAATTTTTGATTGTTATATGATGATATATTATATGTCTCACAATCTAGATTGATATATGTGTATATGTCCGCAGATAGATGCCCGGAGGATTGACAATTATATTATGATGTACCTTCTTATATTATCGAGATATGGTATTATAGTTTGAGCGGTTGTTAATGCATATTGTCGATGATTTATCAAGATTAATTTCATTGGATGATGGCTGGATACTGGATGTACAAAAATAAGAGGATACCGTCAAAAATATGAAAAAAATAGATGCGTGCGTGCGTAATAGATGCGAATCCATTGAAAGGATTCTAAAGCCATCTCTACTGCAACACGCCACTACTGGTATAAAGGAGAAGAAGAAGGTAGAGAGTAGGTTGATGCCGATGATTGTAGCATTGAGCTATCACTATTCACTATATATAACCTTTGGTGGCGGAGCAGTGGATACCAAAAAAAATGTTTTTGAGACATAAAGAAATGAAAGAGGAGATATGTCGATGATCGATATGTATAGGTAGCTGCTGCTCTCTGACTGTATATGGATTAGCGACAAATTAGAAGAATATATCTACATCTAGTCTGCATATCACCATTGCAATTGGCCGTCGTCGACGATATCTAACCACGGATAGAATTTAACATACATACAACTCTAATTAAACAGACGATATTGTAACATATCAAGTATAATGAAGCTCTTATACTCATACGCCAATCTGCTAGCAATCTTCAACCACCGTGTCATCAGTGGTGTACACGCTACAATTAATAATAACAATCGGCAACTACAACTTAATCAAGCCGAGGCAGCAAAACGTGTCGATAATGCCGTAGATGAAGCCATGTTATCGGTTGAGAAAGGAGATGTCACGGGCATTGCATTCCCTTTAAACTATATTCTTAGCAGTAGTGGTACACAGCAGCTGACTGTCAATTTACGTTTACCAGGTGTTGATCGGAATCAAAACATGCTAGTCGATACAGGTACTTATGTTGCAGAGAAGCCGTATCTTCGTTTTTGTCCTTTGCTCATATCATATGTCTCAATTCTCAAACATTCCTCACTACATACTGTAACCACCTCTTCTACAGGTTCGAGCTCACTTGCCTTTTGTAACAAGTCATTAGCAGAAGAGGCCACCGACATTACCAAAATAAACTATGTTCAATGCAATCAATATGACGGTGGGGCAACCACTTCATGTCCAGATGGTGTAGGCGTAGGTGACTAGGAATTTTATGTTGGACAAGCATATCAAGGTAGTGTTGCGGTCCATAATAATCAAGGGGGTGAAGTCGAATCAATGGACAATGCAACATTTACAATAATGGAATCATATCAATACTACGCTTGTGATAGTCCGCTAGATGGAATTGCTGGTGTCGCTTTTGATAAAATTAACAGTGGGTTTGTTGCCGAATCTTCATCGGTGTTCAATGTATCGAGTTTGTGGAACGAATCTTGTGTTCTTGATCAAGAGACATCGGTTGGGAACTGTGTTACTGAGAATACGACAACACTTCCCTCTCCCCTTGAGACGGCATTAGCACAAGATGTTGAGTCTGGGTATAACACAGCGAAGGCGTTTGGTTTGTATTGTGATTATGCCGCTACTTATGATTCAGAGGTTGATACAGTTATTCCCTCGGTTGGTATTTACTTTGGCGGGAACTTGGCATTGAACAATCAATACTATAACAATGGGAAAGCTCACGTTGCTAAACAACTAGGTTGTGGTGGAGAGAATGAGTTCTATTTATTAGGCTTCAACGCCATCCGTGTACCTGGTCTAAACTTTACACAATCTACTACTGAGCTTTGTAGTACGTGTCCAAGTTGCTACACTGATTCAGGTATTAGCTGGATTGCCTTACCACTTTCTGAAGAGTTTTGCGACTCAATTCCTAACAATGTTGATGAGTTGAAATCCTTGGGGTCTCTTTACATTGATCTAGATGGTGTTGATGGAGAGAATGTTACTCTGTCATTGCCACTTTTATGGTTGGTTGAACAGTACCTTAATGGACATGTTCAATGCGTCGGCGAATCAGGCTCGTTTGTTCTTGGATTTCCTATCTTCCAGTACTATTATCTCGTTTATGATATGGGGAATAATACTGTGATATTTGTGGATCTAGAGCTGTCCAATGAAACGGAAAGCTTTATTGATAACGGTGGTTATGCTTCTACTAGTGCAGGGTATCTTCCATACCAAGCATTGACTACTGGTATCTTGGTACTCGTTGCATCATACATCCATTTGTGGAAGTAAAGCGGTTCGACGTATTAGTATTAGATTTGATACACATGATATGTGAACTATCTGTGAGAGTAGTGAAGAGTCTCCCCACTTGTGATTACAAAGCAATGAATAGAAAGTTTATATGGTATTGTGGTTCGTGTAGTTTGATACAAAGAGACAGTAAAAGAAGAGGATGCGGATGAGGAGGAGAGGCTCTCTTGAATTCAAAGTGTTTGGAGCAGACATATGATCCGATATGCCTCGGGATGCTACAAGTAAGTTGTAGTAGAACACTCATTAAAAGATTAATCCTCCTTGAGCATATTGAAACACACGATACACTCCCAGCCACTTGTATAATCGCCTCCTCTCTTCTTCCCCCTATCCTCCCCCCACTACTTTCTTCGCTCATTGCGAACAGTGACATTTTTCTCCTGTCCATCAATTTTTTCCTCATTTTTTGAGGTTTGCTCTATATGAACCAAAACGCCATAACATATAATACCTAACAACCTCTATACATCTAATCATGACAGACTCATCCGATATAGATCCAGCAACACTACCCGAAATCAAAAATGTCGACGATGAGCCAGATCTCTCCGCCAACGAATCCAAAGAAGAGGCTGAAACCAAAGGCCTAGCACTAAAAGATGAAGGTAATACAGCATTAAAAGAAGGACATTACACCGAGGCTATACATCATTACTCTACTGCATTAAGTCATTTACCAGACAATGCAATTATATTAAGTAATCGTGCACTTGCATATATTAAAGTTGAGAATTATGGTTTGGCTATACAAGAGTGCGTTTTATTTTATATGTTGTTTGTTTTTAGTTGTGTTTTGTATATTTCTCATTGCAATACCTCCTATTATGATAGTGCCACACATGCAATTGAATCTGATGCTGCATATCCCAAGGGTTACTATCGACGGGGTACGGCCGAGTTTGGTAAGTTTTTCTATATCTATTGTATATAGATTTTGTACACATGATATGCACAAAAACTCACGCCTCACAACCACACACAACAACAATAAAAATAGCACTAGGACGAGCAAAGGCAGCACGAAAAGACTTTCGTGCAGTATGTAAATTACGTCCCAAAGATCGTGATGCACGGACACGCTTATCCGAATGTGATAAGGCAGTACGCGAGGCGGCATTCGCGGCAGCAATCCTAAGTGAGGAGGCGGCACCATTAAGTGATACCTTTAAAGCTGAATCAATCTTAATTGAAAAGAGTTATGATGGTCCACATCCCAATGGATCCGAAATACTAAGTCATGAAGTTGATCAAGAAGCAGCTCTGTTTGAACCTGGCAAGTTACCACGAGAATTTGTCTTGGCATCAATTGAACACTTTAAGAATCAAAAAGTTATACATAAACGATATGTAGCCCACCTACTAATCAGTGCCAAGCACATGTATGAGAACATGTCATCATTACAAGAAATACCAATACCATCACTTGGTCCCAACAAAGATGATCCAACAGTTAAACCAAGGTTAACAGTCTGTGGAGATACACACGGTCAATATTATGATGTATTAAACATCTTTGAATTAAATGGTTACCCATCGTCTAACAATCCATATTTGTTTAATGGAGACTTTGTTGATCGAGGATCGTTCAGTGTGGAAGTTATACTAACAATGTTATTATTCAAATTAAGTGACCCAACTTGTATTCATTTACATCGTGGTAATCATGAAACTAAGAATATGAATAAGATATATGGATTTGAGGGTGAAGTTAAGGCAAAGTATGATGATAAGATATTTGATTTATTCTTAGAAGTGTTTAGTCATTTTCCATTGGCTAGTGTTGTTGGTAATAAGGTATTCGTGACACATGGTGGATTACCAACTGAGCCGGGTGTTACGTTGGATGATATTAAGAAGATTAAAAGAGGATGTGAACCACCCAATAGTGGATTAATGAGTGATTTGTTATGGGCTGATCCGCAGCCCTTTCCGGGTAAAAGTCCAAGTAAGCGTGGAGTTGGATTTAGTTTTGGTCCTGATATTACAGAATCATTCCTTAAATTGAATGATTTGCAATTGTTAGTGCGTAGTCATGAAGTAAAGGATGAGGGATATCTGGTAGAGCATGGTGGTAAGACTATTACAGTCTTCTCGGCACCGAATTATTGTGATAGTATGGGAAATAAGGGTGCCTTTATTCACTTTGAGGAGAGTTGTGAACCCAAGTTTACACAGTATGATGCTGTACCGCATCCGAATGTTCGGCCCATGGCTTATGCGGCAGGCATGGGTGGCTTGTTCATGTAAGGTGTAGATGTGAGGTAGAGAGAGATATAGATGGTTATATGTTTGTGGGGAAGAAACGGCTTTAGTATACTTTTAGATAATAGAGGGCGTCTATTAAGTAGAACTCGTCAGTAGTGAATGTTTACTTTAAGTATCTATTTATGGAGTGTATTCATATTCTCACCTATACGCTACTCGGTTCAGGAGCTGGACTTGGTGGTGGGTGGTCTACCGGCTGCTTCATATGCATAATGCAACCAATGCCTCGAGATAATGGTTTGCCTCCTTTCATTAACTTCGCTCCAACCATAATGAGTGGCAATTATTCTTTCCAATTCAAACCCTGTCGTGCCTAGCACTACATGTTTAGGGAAGAGGGTGCGTGCAAACGCTAACAACTCAGAGTCTTCAAGGGTATATGAAACCTGAGACAGATTATCGTGTAAACTTTCTACCCGTTGATAATCACTATCGGTGATAAAGTTCTCAAGGGACCATTGTAAGTCTCGATCAAAATTGTCGAATAAACTAACAGTCAACACATAGATTATTCTGGTATCAGACGAGAGAGCATGCATTAGAACAAACAAAGCTTCCACGGGAGATAAAAATCCAACAAATGAACTGAACAACGTAACATGTGGATTTGAACATATCATAATATGGGTTAGACATAGTGGGATTACACCCACAATACGAGGCACATAAATATAGACACATGACGTGGTGCACTGGTAATAACTTACGAGCAACTAAACCCCTCCAGCCCTCATTCCACATATAGTCAGTTTGTGCTTGACGGAGATCCGTCCATTTATCCTCGTCAGTATAAAGTAGCGTCATCTTGGGCATTGATGTATTTATACTACCTGAGTTAAAGACTCGTGATCTTGTTCCCAAATGATCACCACCGGATACAACATCTCTTGTTACATAGTCTTCATAAAACTGTTCCGAACTAAATCTATAATACCCAATAAATGCTCCCTTATAATCAAACAATACTACTAAACTATCCTCCTTATCATAAGACTTTGTATACTTTAGAATTGCTAATCGCTTCTCAATCACAGACGCCTTCTCTTTGATATGATACAACCGCAATGGCCCAGCCGTGCTTGCCCGAGCTTCGTCTGTTGTTAATTCCTCCCATACTTTGTTCTTCTTTGTAACTCGGGGGCTGCGGAGGAAGGATCTAAACATTTCTGTATGGCCAATAGTTTGATGGTTCGATTTTGTTTCAAGCTCATTAAGTAATGGCGCTAATACGTCGTGTGGCTTTACTAGTATGCATCAGTCGTATTAGATCAATAGGGTCCAAATATGGCAATAAAGTATCTCTCAATACATCGTTGTTTAGTAGTAGATCCTCGAGTGTTGATAGTATATTAGAAGACGGTGTATCATGAATATTTTGTGGTGAAGTTGATGCAGCTCTCTTTCGTCCTGCTAATCCGCTGCTCATTTTCATTGTACGAAACTCGATACGCTATCGTTTATATATATACTACTACAAAGAGATATTGTAAGGTTGATAGGACGGAAGAGCCGCGGAATAATAATTAGAATAGCAATAAATAACTTGCTAAAACTAAAAACGCTACACTCTCATAAAAAGATACCGCATTCAATTTGGCGATACTAAAGCATCAACACAGCATACCTTAGACCAAAGACTTTATTGGCCAATCAAGTATCATTTGTAAACATCAATGATGGTTTAAATCAAGTTTATGGACAGAGCTATCCACGCTTTGGACAAGATGAGGCAAGAGACCGCTATCTCAATGGTGTTGTAGAGGCTGGATCTGATGAACCATATCTTGCTAAACTATTTTCTGCAGAGTTTACAACAACAACAGGAGAGACAGTTACCATCAATGGAGTAGGTGATGGAACTGCCTGTGCCGAAGAAATAGAATCAATGTTGTTTAAAGATTATTAACTACTGTGGCCTCAGTCCATGTGGCATAAAGGGTAGATATGTACCCTTGATTAACAAAGACATCGGTTACGTAGCAGTATCTGCAAACTACTTTGGGGCTCGGAACCTTGGACTGATTGAAGGCGATGCGGGGACCCTAACTGCCCCAGCTTATCTCGAAGAAGGAATTCAGTTCTGCAGTAAAGACTTACCAGCCGATGCCAATAGGTTTATTGTGCAAACTTGTTTCAATGCTATCTGGGGAGCGAAAGTTATGCTATCATATGGCTTTGATGAAGACACAGAAATCACATTTGCAAGGCGTCTAAATGGAAGGACTGCCGATTGGACATTAGGGAGCTTGGTTAATTTGAGGGCAATCTCTTTGCTATCTTGCGATGATGATGATGACAATCCTTGCAACATCGCTGATAAGAACACATGCAAGAAGACTTGCGGATGCCATTGGGACAACTCAGAGCTGGCTTGTATGGAAGGGAGTTCCACTAAGACTCGAGGCGGCAAGGGAGGAAAGAAATATGGTAAGCGGGGTTAACAAATCAACTTGTAATTAGTTGTTAAAATCATAGTTTAGGTTAGAGAATGTATTATGATAGGTTTCGGATGACTAAAAATGATATATATTATCAGACTCGTCATTGGTAGAAACTGATTTAAGTTAGAGTCCTCGCTTTGCCTCTAATGTCAAGGATACGAAATCACTCATCGTTGTTTTATCATCCGAATACACTACTTGAAAGTACTTTGAAGGACCGAGATATGTTCCATTTGGCTGATACAACTGTATGAAGAGCAGAAGATTATATTAGGTGGCATTAGTGTAAAGATGTGCATTGTGCATAAGATGTGCACATGATATGTTCATACCATATGTTCATATCATATGTTCATATCATATGCTCATATCTACTATCGAATGATGATATGTGTATGAAAGCGCATCTTCTACTAAGTACTTACCTCCCCATTCAATTCGTATACATCATTCTCATCCAATTGTGATATCTCAACTAGAACATTTAGCGACGCCGAAATAGGACAACATACCGCAATACAATAAATTTGGTAGATAACTTTTAATGCCATATACACGATGCTCTCCCCATCGTCCACCCGGTGGTAGATTCGTTGGATCTAGTGGTGGTGGTAGTTTCCAATATATAAATGGTTCTTCTTTCTTCTTCTTATTGTCATTGTTATCTACTTAATAGTAGTACTTCTTATTAATGATTCCTCTGATTCTACTAATCGAGAAATAACAGGCTTGGCATTAATAACTATGATGCCAACGTCACTGCACTTTGTACCGTCCTGATCAATATCCCGTATCATTTTCATATTATTATTAACATCGTGATCATTCATATTATTAATCCATACCTGACCACGTTCAGGATCCCATGAGGAAATTTGATGGATTGAGTTGTTCTTCTTCATCGTCAATCTTTGTAATTTACTTTTGGATTCTGTTGATATCATTATCATCGTCTACTGTTAGTATGATCATATAATAACTCGACTAATAACTCCTTGCTTATTGTAATATGAGTATATGAAACTTCGAAGAGCAGTCGTACATCATACCATGACACACACTCACATTTGCTCTGTGGTCTTGTGCATACTCAATCAAATCAAATCAGGATGTAGAAGCCTTTACCACGATGTACTAACCATTGCTGCTGCCCCGGAAGACAAGTGCGGAACGGCTACTCATCCTCGATCCATTATAGTTGTCTTG
>Ga0214479_100611_pt1 | contig 19690 bp, 14 predicted proteins | sample M1_20Mar14CPVII9_5_FD_165054 | JGI IMG/M metagenome (GOLD analysis project Ga0214479, IMG submission 165054) | Marine eukaryotic communities from Monterey Bay, California, United States - M1_20Mar14CPVII9sort6BwellE14 | ecosystem: Environmental > Aquatic > Marine > Unclassified | place: USA...
ATAGCGGTCCATGTCTTGCATTTATTACTGCTCTTGGCGGGAAGTACATCGCTGACAGACATGATGGACCTTTGTCAGACTCGACAAAAGCTGTTGGAAGAATAGTTGAGGTGGCTGGAAAGAAAGCCAAAGAGGAGAAGTTACTAGACAAGTTCAAAGCTGCAATTAGTTCTCTTTTCAATGGTAGAAGAGATTGTAAGAATTGCGGCGCTCCTATCAATCAGAAGCAAAGCATCACCGGCAAGCAGTAATCATTGCAGTGACCGTATAGTGAATTTAATGTATTGCATTGTTGTTGTATAAAATAAGATTTGAATGCAATTTGATGTACTTATCTAAGAGGAGAGAACTCGGTAGGATTAATAATCGAGGTATCAAAAGTCTGTGCCAGCTCCGCTATTTGAGCAATACCACTTCTCCATTCTTTTGCAGTTCTTGATGCTTGTCTACTTTGTTCCATAGCTGTTTCACTGCCGTGTTTCCACACTTCATATACTTGATTCAGACTACCAGTATCACTAACTAATATCGTAACCAATTCAGTGTCAGGATGCGTTCCACTAGCATTGAGCTTTGACGGCAGTGCACTGGAATAAATCTTGAGAAACTTTGGAACTGTATCATATCCAAGCTTGAGCTGATACTTGCGCAACTCAATTATACCCTTACTACTACTTCTATCATTGTTACTACTGTTTACCCAGTATTGCAATCCCTTGATTTCAACAAAATCATCTACTATCGGTGCCTCGACGAATATACTACTTGATTGTTGCATCATACATGCTTTTACTTCACTTAAATATCCTTGCCACTCTGTCTTCTCCGCTAGTTCCTTTCGTTTTTCATTTCTCTCAGCACTTCCTTCTGCATAATGATATAAGTGCAATGCTGTATTAAGAGTGCCACCTGTCTCAGGCGTACCAAAGAAGGCCAATGGTAAACTCTTGCGAAGGTGAGCTGATTTAGTAGTATGTTTCATGTATTTTGATGTTTGATCTGGATATAATTGGTATGATCGAAGTTCAACTATTGGTGTTGATTTTGCAGCAAGCGATGAAAATGTCTTCGTGTTTGGATAGATATTGCTGTGTAAATGTTTACGCCAACAACGAGCGTTCAATACTGCAAACATTCTCATCTTCCTCGCCACAATACCACAAGCACTATCAAATATGATAGTCATACTTATCATCACAAATCAACTTTGGTATCCTTTTCGGTATCTTTTTTCTTTGCAAACCGCCGCAGAAATTGTGGGGAGTATAATCAACAGATTAGATGAGTTGGTTTGCAATACACAGCGCCGGTAAGTGGTTGGGGTTTCCATAAGATGATTTATTATCGGATGTGTGAGGTACAGGCGGAGTAGTGAAGAAGTTATTGTTGCACATATGATATGAAAGTTTCTTTGTAATCAAAATTAGTGGTGCATGCAATGTATAGTGGTTTGATCTTTAATATGGCGGTAGTATATACTATTTATATGTTGCGGGCGGATGATATGTTTGTATTACTATTAATTGACTTTTGAAAGTTTGTGTTGGTGTATAATTACTAATATTATCTCTGTATCCTACATACAGTATAATAATATAAAACAATATCCAATCAACAACAATAAAACAACAACAAATATTCATCATGACAACATACAAAACCAATGTAAAATGGGGTAAAGAAACAATTGAAATCGAATTAAACCCCTCAACAGGAGTTTCCGGCCTCAAATCTGAATTACAATCCCGAACAGGTGTACCAAGTGAACGTATGAAGATTATGCCAAAGTCAAAAGGATTATGGAAGGGGGTATTAAAAGATACATGTGATTTATCTACATTAAAATTAGATGGTATTACGCCACCTATACAAATGTTAATGATGGGTTCGGCAACATTACCGGTAGAACCCGCGAAGAAGACTGTATTCCTAGAAGATTTACCACCCGAGGAGGCTGCCAAGATGGTGGAACCTTCAGGATTAATTAATTTGGGTAATACCTGTTATCTCAATAGTGTTACACAATGTCTACGTGTTATTCCACAGTTACGTGATGGTCTTAAGAACTATACACCAACAAGTGCTGGTGGTGGCGGTGGTAATCAACAACAGACACAAATTCATGCAATGTTACTCAAATCATTATTATCAACCTTTGATACATTAGATGCATCACCCACAGCAATATCACCCAATAACTTGGTAATGTCAACTAAAATGGCATTCCCACAAATGGCACAGACAGGACCCGGCGGTGCACCCATGCAACAGGATGCTGAGGAATTCTATTCAAGTATCATGGGCGTCGGTGCCACTGAATTACGTGGTGATAATGTTATTAAAAGTGCTTTTCAGAATGAGAATTGTGGTGCTAATGAATTGAATGGTGCTAATAATGTTATTGATGCCGTCTTTGGTTTGAAGATGGAGGAAACTTTAACTTGTGATGAACTTGCTCCATCTGGTGAGAATAAGGATGATGATGCAGCCGCCATGGATACTACTACTGAGGGTGGTAGCAGTTCAGCATTAGTCGAGCCACCCGTTACTACATATGATTTACATCGTAAGCTCGTGTGTAACATACAGGGTGGAGTTGATGCATCATCAACTGTCAATATTACACACTTGGCAGAAGGTATTGAATTATCAATGACCGGCAAGGTTGAAAAGTATTCAGATGTATTAGGACGGAATTCACAATGGACAAGATCACAGAAGATTGCTAGGTTACCTCCATACCTAGTTGTACAATTTGGTCGATTTTACTGGAAGGCAACACCAGATTCACAAGATCATGCCGGTGTTAAGTGTAAGGTTATGAAGCCCGTTACATTCCAAAGTGTATTCGATGCATATGAATTTTGTAGTGACAAGGTGAAGAAGGTACTAAAGGTATCACGTGATAAGGCCGCTCAGGAGGAGGAAGATCGTGTTGCAAAGAAATTGAGAGGTGAGGATGTTGATGGCGATGGAGATGAAAAGAAGAAGGATGGTGATTCTGATGCTGCCGCCATGGAGACTGAAAAGACAGCCGAGGTGGATGAATCAATGGATGATGAACTCAAGGCCGCACTTGCCATGAGTGTTGAACCTGAACAACAACCACCAGTCGGTCCTGGCTTACCTGCCAACTTTCAAGGTTTATATGAGCTATTTGCAGTAGTTACACATAAGGGACGTGATGCTGACGGTGGACATTACATGGGATGGGTAAAAGCTGATAACTCTGGATCTGATGCTGATAAGAATGGCAAACGTGAAAAGATTGGTGATACCGACGAAGATAATGATGATTGGTTCGTCTTTGATGATGACGAGGTTAGTCCATGCAAGACTGAGGATATTCTAAAGTTGAAAGGCGGCGGAGATTGGCACATGAGTTACTTGAACTTTTATCGGGCCAAGAAATAGAGGTTTAAAGCAAAGTGATATAGGTCTGAGTATAAGTATAACTTCTCTAAAAGTACGTTAAGTTTGTGAGAATACATTTTGAGACTTGCATTGCTACTAATACCAACGCTTTAAGCAGTGGAAGAGAGTTAAGCAGGGAGGATGCATGTGATCTCTTGCATAAAGCAGAGGAATTACCACTACTATCCTCCCTACTATCTTCTTAGTCAGGCAGGTAGGGAGGATACCATGCTCATCCTAGTGGAAGTGTGATTTCAAATAGTTGAAATTGGCGGGCTTTCTTATAACCTCTGCGAGTGAGAAAGACTTTGAAATATATAAAGGCTCAACCCAAGAGAACAACCATCTTAGATTTCAGCCACGTAAGTATTGCACCATCGATTTTCCCATGAAGTTTTATAGAGTCTTCAAGCTATTTCGATAGTAACTGGCTTCTCATCGAAGACGATGACTTCAAAACGACACAGCTCATGCGCGTTTTCTCAGCGCGGCCAATACGAGAGAATGCAGGTTCTATTCAACAAACTGACAATACAATGAATGGATGTAACACGCTTTATATGGGACAGGATACCAAGGAGAGGATGGAGAGTGGAGACGACAACTCTACGTCATAAATATCTTTTCATATTATATCCTCCTTCTCCTCCTACAATATACAATCGTCATTATATCATCACAACCATAATACATAATAATAATACATGATGGAATGGTCCAACATTGCAAATATGCCGACTGACGGTATCCAGGAAGAGTTAATAACTCTACTCAACACGGAGAAACAATACACTCCCCCTTCTCCAGATTCTATATCTCCTATTACTTTATTCTCTTCATCGTCATCCTCATCTACACCGGACGATATTGCAATGACATCATCATCATTGGAGGAGGAAGAGGATGAGAAGGACGACGTCGACGATATCATGAGACGAAATGTATGTCAATGGGCATATGAGTTCGTCGACTACTGTCTCCTCGATCGAGAGGTAGTTGTTTACTGTATGCATTACTATGATCGATATATATCGTCATTGTCAGCTCCCCCATCTGATGCACTTAGCCGGATACTGGCACTCTCATGTTTATATGTCGCCGTCAAGATACACGGAACGTCTTCGTCATCTACCAATGCTGCTGATTCACCATCGATATCATTAAGCAAACGTCTCACTCTTCAACACTTCTGCAAAATGTCTCGGGGTGAATATTGTCCTCAAATGATTGAAGAGATGGAACTATCCTTACTTACTACATTGAATTGGAGGTTGAACCCTCCGTCACCTACGGACTTTCTCACCCGATTTGTAAAGATACTGTCTCTTCTCCTCAAGGATGATATCATATGTGGTCAGCAAGTTGGTAAAGTTTGGTCGGTTTTTGAGGTTGCAAGATACCAAATCGAGTTGTCGGTATATAGTCCTCATAAGTTCAGTGCATCAACAATAGCCTTGGCTGCTATATTGAATAGTATGGACTCCAAGATTGTACGTTCTAAGACATCTATTGTCTCATCGAGTATCAGTCGCTCCTTCCTCCAACACGTGAAGAGTTTGGGAGGAGGTTTTGAGCAACTAGATGTTGACGGAACCGATATAATAGCAGCTCGGACAACTCTCAAGAAGTTGTGCTCCAAGACTATTGTCCTACCTGGACATATAATCGAAGATCAGGAATCATCCAAGGATATTGGATTCGTACCAATTGCAGAACAGGTTGAGTCATACGAGTATGAACTCCCTCAAGTGCAATCCGTATCTCCCGTCAGTGTCACCACTGACCAGTTCTAAAACCACAATGTATTTCCATCTTAAGGGCACATGAATGACGATTCAAGAATAGAAGACACTCCGATAGACTACTGATATCTTTTAGACACACATCCAACCTAGAATAGAATAGAACGTGTGAGATATCATCACCCACCCACACATACACCCGGTCATCGACTGGTAAGAGAGAGAGACTCAAGATAACACGAGTCATTCTAACTCTCTCCTATCACCCACCCGCTACACTGCCACAAAACATCATCCAACCGCATCTACCACATAGAATACACACACACGGTGCAGGTTGCTTTGAAGAAGAAGAAGAAGGAGAGGAATGTCAATTTCTAGCTACCCTTTTTTTTCTACACCTTATTGCACACTCTGAATATATAGAGATAACTTTGTATATAAATCAATCAAAGTCAAGCTTAACACGATGTATGTCTATTGTATTAACATAGTTGGCCAGCTACGGTTCCGTACCTTCTGCGTGGTGCAGTACTATTCCGCGAGGATACCCTTGAGCTGTTAGAGGTGTCCAAAGCCATTTAAGGAGTTTCCTGCACGAAAACTATTATAAGTATTAAACTTATCATTTTGGTTTTAATGTGTTACATAGTTAGGTGCGTGTAGAGGTACGATGTATATGTTTGTATATCACCACTTGGACTAAATTACTTACCATGCATGAAGTAGATCATTTGTTGATGCGATCGGTATACTTGAATTAGTATTTCAATAGATTAAAGCTGACAAATATGAGGACTGATCGGTTAGGTGCATTGCTATTGATACTTGGTATTTGTTTCATCGCAATTTCGACAGGTAGACTTTCCAGAGATGGATTGTTATCTACACCTGCTAATCAACAATTCAACTTACACATGAGACAAACAATAAGAGCAAGTAGTGATAATGATAATCAACAGTTCGTATGTAATTCACAAGGAAGTCCTGATCTACTACCCGAGGGCAATATAATACGAAGATCACTCCATGGTGTTATCATTGGAACAATGAAAGGAGGTACTCAAGCATTGCATAAGACGCTCTACAACTCTCATCCTCGAATACTCACTGCAAGTAAGTCTAATGGAGAACTGCATTACTTTACTACACAAGGTTTGATGAGAAATGCCGACGATTCACTTAAAAAGTTAGTAAAGGATGCGAATGGCGTAGTGAATAAGACAATACCACGACAGGATATGAGAAATGGATGGCATTTTGCAGTAAACGATAGACAAGCTTTCAAAACTAGCAATTACATACAACAGGATATCATGCATCAGAGTAATGCAGATAAGTTTGGTATTCATTCCTCACCAATGTATTTATACAGCGGAAGATCCGTTCCAGCACGGATGCTGTGTACTGCAGAATGGATCAAAGTTATTTGTATACTTAGGAATCCAATCGAGAGAGCTCTATCACACTACAACTTCGTATCTCATTTCCCAAACAGAGGAGGTCTGCCACCAACATTTGACGAAGCCGTGAAGGATGATATTAGAAGTTTGACAAATCATGGAGTTCTACGGAAGAATCAGACAGATGAAAAGTTTGCTTCCTTCTCTGGATCTGACGAAGAGTCTCTTGCGTGGGATAAGTACGTAAAGCGGGCAAAGCAAGGAGGCGTAGTTGCTAAAGGATTATATTCTCTTCAATTAACTTTGTGGGTTGATGAGTTTAAAAGGTACAACAAATCTATTGAAGATGATTTACTTGTATTCAGATCAGAGGAAATGAAAGAAGATCTGCAAGGTGCATATACTCAGGCAGTAGAGTTCCTTGGGCTCGAGCGGAGAATAACCAGACATCAGGTATTTGATGTTGAGCATCACAAGACGATATATGTACACAAGGGTGTATCTGACGAGACTTATCAATTGCTTTATGAAACTTTCAAGCCATATAACGATCGTCTTGTCAAGTTGTTAGGAGATGATTGGAATGGCGTTTGGGATGACGAAAGTATGGAAACACATTGAACTATCAACAACTTGCTGACATAATCTAGATAATACATACTACATACAACAAATCTTTATAATATTCCAACTTTTGTTACCTCCACTCGTCTTAAGAGTTTTCCATCGTATACCTTATCGAGCCTCGTATCACCAAACGTCTTTGCAGCGTCTCGAAATACTGCTCTTTGAGCTGTAAAAACACTCGATGCTAGTGATCCACCATCAGATACTGGTTCATTTGTTGTCTTGCTAACTCTTCCTGTATCAGTCAATACTGGCAAGTCTACAATCTGATCCATAAAGTTTGTCTTATCTTCTAATATCATTCCGAATATAGTATGTGATGGATCTAGTACAGTAGAAGAAGAGCGAGTTGTGATGCCAAACGATGGTGTAACATCAAGATTGCGATGAGTTAACAACCCTTTGGCGTCATGTGATAATTGTTGTGTTGCATCTTTGTTATCTTCTAACCATAGCTTAGCAGGAAGAACCTTTCCACCATACTCTAATGCATTACCTCCTCCGATTGTTGATACATCCAATCCAGGAATCGACCCAATCAATAGTCCGGTTGAACTATCCAATGTCTGAAACTTGCTCTTTGAATAAGAAGGCAATGGATCATCAAAGGGTACATCCACATAACTCAAAAACTCCTTTACATGATTTGGAGCTGCATCACCAAATAAACCGAAGACTAAACGTCCATAAAATGGTTCATCAGTAGGATCTACATCATCTTTCACATAGAAACTGCCATCTTTTCTCGAAATACGCACGTCCATGTATATCTTGTTTGTAATCTTGGGCATATTATTAGATTCTTCAGCAGCATATGCATTATTATTAGATGATATTGATATCAATGTAGAAGAAAATAGTATATTTTGAAGAAAAGTTCTCCTTTCATGATCATGTAACTTATTGGTATAACTACTCGGTGCATCATCGTCATGTTGAGTATATAACTTGTCATTTGCCAAACTTGAAACTTGTTGAGGTAAATTTCTACAGTCGGATCTCATTGCTGAAGATATGATATTATTATTATTCTGAAAGGCATCTCCATAATAAAGGGAGAATATATGGAGTAACAGTAGTATTGATAATATGGCCTTCATGGCTGCAGGCATAGATTGCCCAACAACAAATTATAATAAACTCAATAGTGGTTTGGTAGCAATCCGAGGCAATCCGTCCATCATTTTTTTTGCAAAGAGTCAGAGCGGTATCTTGAGGTATCTTTTTTACACCACCAATTGAATAATGGATCAGTAATAACACTGCATTAACTAGTACGTATTGTAGCAGTGATAGTTGTCGATATCATCTAGCTTCTGCTTTTCTTCTACTCTATTTAGAAGGCTCTTTCAGACTATGTATCAGTTTTTGTTTTGGCGGTATCCTTCAAAGTGCTCATGTTTCAGATATTTCGAATATACTGAGTAGAGATATTGTGTATTGATCTTTATAATCGTAGAACTATACCATGGATACTTCATCATCAACTAAAAAACGTCATCGATCCGATGATGAAGGTCCATCACAACAAGCATCTAAAAAGAAGTCGTCAACAACATCAACATCAACACTACAAGATATACCAACATCGCAACATTATCAAGTATCGTACATGCATCAACAAACTATAACACATGTAACAACCTCAATTAAACATGGTATGGTAATTACTGGTAGTGTTGATGGTGTTGTGAAATTTTGGAAACGTACTTCTTCAACTTCAACTGCCAATAATACCAACTCCTCAACATCAGGTGGGGCTGGTGGTAGTTCAATGGATAAATCAAATAAACAACAACAAAGTAAATGTTTAGAATTTGTGAAATCCTATACATCACACATAGGACCCTTATTATCATTAATAACATCCCAACCAAATGGTGACACAGCCGTTTCTATCGGATATGATAATATTATAAAATTTTATGATGTGGCTACGTTTGATGTTTCTGGTATGATTCGTACTACCAATACTAGTGGTGGTAGTGGTAATAATAGTAGTAGTAGAGGAGGAATAAATAAAAAGTTTCGATTAGGTAAACATGCAGTATTAATTGAACGCGAGGATATATATTTATTAGTTAGTACTCGTGCGCCTAATCGTGAGGAATGGTCAATGGAGGAGGCACTTAGGAAACAACAGGAAGAAGAAGATGATAGTGATGATGATGGTCCACTACCCCAAGGAACTTCCAATAACAATGAAACTACTAAAAAAGAAGAAGAAAAGAAAGAAGACAGCATGGTACCACCAGGATCAATACTATTATTCTCTGGTACAAATTTATCATCTAATCCATTACAGGTCATTTCCTATCATGTCACACCGGTAACATCAATCGCATATCATTCCAATAAACAATGGTTGGTAAGTGGTGATGTTAGTGGTGTATTGGAGGTGTGGAATCTACCCTCTATCTCTTCCGTCTCGTCATTATCTGGAGGAGAGGATAATACCACCAGTAATAATGGAATATCACTGCCATTTGAATCAAAGTTATCAACTGATTTATATGCCTTGATTAAAAAAAAGACGTATGCAATTGATATTGCAATATCGGAATCAACCAAAGGCAGTAATAATAATGGACACTTTGCAATATATTCATCCGATCGTAAGATACGTCTATTCTCATTTAAGAATTGTAAATTGGTATGTATCTATGATGAACGTCTCAAGGTATATGACAAGTTACTAAGTAGTAGTAGTAGTAGTATGGGAATTGATGCAATTGAATATGGCAAGCGTGCAGCATTGGAACGTGAAATGGACGATGCCTACTTATTATCTGGCGGTGTATCGATTAATCCAGTTACGAAACAATCATTATCAAATGTATCTCCATCCTCTGAGGGTACGTATCATCAATCGATACATATATCATTTGATAATACAGGAAAGTATTTGTTATTACCGACAATTGTTGGTATTAAAGTTATTAATATAGTAACTCATCGTGTAGTGGCAACTATTGGTAAGGGTGATGCATCTGCATTACGATTTATTACTGTAGTGTTATGTCCAGGTGATGCAAAGGTTAATCAACAGATGCAATTGGCACGTATGGGTGGGTCAAGTGCGGCAATTAAGCATGGTGAGAATTATAATGATGTACCAAATGATTCATTACTTGTTGCATTGGCATATGGTAAACGGAGGTTTTATACCTTTAGTCATTATGATCCACTTGTGAATAATTCAGGTGAGGAGGAGGTGGATGAACAAGTTATACTTGCACGAGATGTACTAAATGAGGCACCGGATGCTTCCGACTTACTCGAAGCCTCGCATTTAGGACGTGGTAATGCCGATGGCGATGTCGAAACAACATTAACTACCGCCTCCAAGGCTATATTACGTACGACACATGGTGATATTACCATCAAGTTATTCCCGAAGGAAACACCCAAGACGATACAAAACTTTATCGGGCATGCCCAGAGTGGATATTATGATAATGTCATCTTTCATCGAATTATTCAAGGGTTTATGTTGCAGACTGGTGATCCGTTGGGTGATGGAACTGGCGGGGAATCGATTTGGGGTGGAGAGTTTGAAGATGAGATTAGGAGAGATTTGCGACATGATCGGCCATTCACAGTGAGTATGGCAAATGCGGGCCCAAGTACGAACGGGAGTCAGTTCTTCATTACGACTGTGCCTACTCCCTGGCTTGATAATAAGCACACGGTGTTTGGTAGAGTAACAGCCGGCATGGAGGTAGTTATGGCAATTGAAGGCGTGGAGACTGATGATTTGGATAGACCTTTGTCAGAGGTGAAGATACTAAGTGTCGATGTCAGCTAGGTATCTTATAATATAATCGTTGTGGACAAAGATTTAATGAAACTCAAACTTGTTATACATTTAAACTGCCCTTACCCCCATTTCTACATATCATATGCTCATCTTCCCCCCTTCCACTCCTCCAACTAACTTAACCCGTCACCAACTTGTGACCGCAGCGGCTGAGAAAGCTTCTCCACCATGTCGGATCGAGATCTGCCTCTGTCGTCTTAGTCATCTTCTGTCCTTTCAAGAGTGTCTTGGCCATCTCCAGTCCATGGTCACGAGTAACACCTTTTCCCTTGGCTAACCATACATTGATTGCATTGACCAATGGCTCGTCAAGGTCATTTGCATCCTTCTTGTTGTTTGACCTACCGCCCGTAGTCTCTGGATGCTCATTCTTGAAACGTTGTTCGACATGACTCTCAATCTTTTTGTTGTTTGTAACTCTGTTTGACAGTCCTAGCTCCAACTTAACGCCGCTGATGATATTGTCGAGCAAATTTGATGGCAGTGAACCACTGCCAGCTGCCTTCTTTGCACGTGCAAATCTTTGATAAATCTCTTCCATCATCTCAGTTCCATCCCAACTTTTATCAGTCTCAGTCTTTGGAGGCACCTTTTTGTCAGGCCAGCTCATGTAATGCCAAGTTACTCGCTTTTTAATCTTCGACATAGGCAGGTCGAAGTCCTCTCTCTCCAAATCCTTCTTCACTTCTGCAACAATATCCTCAAATGCACCGTTAGGCAGTCTACCCTGTATTGCTTCTCTCTGTTTTGCATATCTTTTTGTGATTTCAAGTATTATCTTCGTATCCGCAGATTCTTCTTTCTTCTTGTAAGGACCCTTGGCAGCTCCTGGCGATTTCCTAGGTCGGCCAACTTTCTTAGCAACAGGAGATGACGTTGTTGGTTCACGACGTCTCTTCAGAGAGTGATACTGACGCATCTCTTGTGTAACGATTTCCATACACCGACTAAACTTGTTGAGATTTTCAACCGCATCATAATCATACTCTTGTGCTTCATCTGATTCAATATCTTCTTCATACATATCTTCCTTCAACAGATCAATGGCATCAGTAACCATCTTCTTTGTAAGTGTGGGGTATTCCAATCTAAACTCTTCAATCAATGAATCGACGACACCCATTGATTTGTTTTCATTATGCTGCAAACTTACATTCTCTTCTATACAGGCTTTTGCAATACTATTTGCAGTGGCTTTAGCTGCAAGGTCATCCACGCCTTTTGATTGCGTTGTCTTCTTCATAGGTGAGAGGTATACATTCTTCTGAGATGTAGAAGAAGAAGAAGTTGTGCCAATTTTTCTATCAAGCCTTGCTGTTAGTTGCTGCAGTAAAGCCAGCTCCGCCTCTCTGCCACTGCTCTTCTTGGAGGATGTCAAAGAGGATTCTCCTCCACGATATTTCATACCATTCCTACCTCTTAAATGATACTTCTCATCCGCTGCCATGAGATTATGACATAACTGATCTTTCGTCCAATTCTTAGACTCCGGATGATGTTTCACAAAATTCATAACATGCCACGCATGCTGATACGTTTCTTGATCGGACTGCCCTGTATGTTTTCCTAAAGCGATCTTCTTTCTCCCATCGACAAGAACGATAACTATCTGATGATCCTCTGAACGATATTGACCAATTTTCCACCCTGTTTTATATGGTGGCGGATTTTGTGTCAAATCACCAGTGGGTACGATGATACTTTCGCCTGTTTGAGGATCCATATATATAAGATCTACTACCTCCTTATTATTGCAATGCAGAATTACTACTTTTTTGGCACTCAACAGTAGTATTGCAACAAGGATGAAGTGAGGGATAACTCTGTCTATTAATACACACTGCACCTAATAATATTGTGTTGATCAATATCTTTACAATATCAGTTGTTGTTACTTCATATTATTATAATAACCCGCAAACTGCAAACTTGTGCGTTGAGCATCAATCATCAAAGAGTTGAACTATAGCTGATCAGAGTATGACTTGTAATGATATGATGCTGTCGCCATTTAGTTATAGGATTGATATAACAATAGAGTTGCTGTTCATGTACTACTACCAATAATAATCTAACTGATTATCATATGTTTATCTTGGTGGTGGTCTTCTAAGATACCACTGAAAAAAATAAAGGAAAGTAAGTAAAAAGATGGCCAATGAAGAGGTGATGAAGGAACTCCTTACGAGATATGTGTGAAGAAGAGGATATGATGGATAATACATCACGAGATGTAGTAGTTCACTAAGGCGGTGACCAACCACAGCGAGGTGTTGAGAGAAGTAGTAGAAAACACATACTCTTATCGATCTCCAAAGATACTCTCGATCGATTTCGTTTACAACATTGTGAGGTGTCAGTCGTTCACCTCTCATTTTACAATGGAAATCATTAATCGTATTGCAATATATCATAAATTCAGTTTTAGTCTGAAACAAACATAAAATACATACTCAACGATAGTGATACAAATATCACAAGCAAAGCAAAGCAAAGCATCTAATTACACATCACACATTCAATATGGTATCATTCCTTCAATCAAGCGCTGCTCTAGCAGCAACAACTACTCTTCTATCATCATTGGCAACATCGGATGCATATGCAAGATTCTACATGTCACCTACCCGTCCATCATCAGCACTTGGATACACATCAGGTGGCCGTCGAGGATCTCTCTTCTCTAATGATATGCGACGTGTTATGAACAATATGGACTCGATGATGGATAGTATGCTCGATGAGATGATGGTTGATCCCTACTCGTTGACTCGGTCACGTATGAGGAGTAGGCCTTTATCTTATCTCTTACAAGGTAGTACTCCATCCTCTCGAAGGGCACTAGCTGGTACATCCCGTCCAAATCTGAGTAAGCAGCAGAACAACAATGTCGCACCACGATATGGTATTACTCAAGATGAGAAACACATTCAACTTGCATTGGAAGTACCGGCGGGTGCTACGGCTAATGATATTAATCTTTCATTAGAAGAGAACGATAGGATTCTAAAGATATCTGGAGAGGCTACACAAGAGGAAGAGGGTATTTCTGTTCAATCTTCATTCAATCGTTCATTTACCTTAGGACGAAATGTTGATACTGATAATATCTCGGCTTCATTAGATAATGGTGTGCTTAAAATCAATGCTCCTAAGTTAAGTAAAGAAGAGACTGTTCGTCATATTGATATTGTTGAGAACAAGGCAATTGAAAGCGGAGAAGAGACGGCTGTCAAAGAGGAGGTGAAGGAGGAAGTGCCCCAAGGAGAAAAGGCTGTAGATGAAGTGGTACCTCAAGAAAAGGTGGAAACTACCGCGTCTGCTGACGAGTCTATTAAAATCGACGATTCTGTTATTGATCTTGATGAGAATAAGGAATAGGGAATTGCATGTGTTGTTTGAATCTTATTTGTAGCTGGATAAGTTAGAGCTTATATTGTATTGATTTGATATCTCTCTGTATAAATACCTCCCTCTATCATTGGCATTGTTTGTTTGTCGTTTGTTGCAATCAGCACTCTACTTGTTGAATAATAGACTCTTCAGTTATCAGTCTTCGTCTCGCACCGGTATCCTTCTAGTAGAGCAAAAAGTATAACGAGCTGATGATCCCGATGATACAATTAGTAATGATGCTCTCCTATCCCCTCCTTCCTATACTGCTATTGCCACACATACAATAGTTGAAAGCAAACTACTACAGATACGCTATAATGACATAATCGGTTATAATGATTAAGAAGAGATTTATACACCAACTACCTAAGAAATGTACACTTGAACTTCTAACCGTCCATCAAAAAATGACAGAAGATGATGTAAGCATCTAGGTACTCCGTGTGTGATGAGCCTGTAGTTATCTGATACTCAACTACACGATACTTCTTAACGATTATTTACTAAGCGCCGGATGGTGTTATATATTATAAAAGTACTTTTTGTTTATGTACGTTACTCACCTTCATACTCGTCATTTTTTTTTCGCCATCAACATGAGCCATCAACTATTATTAGATATATAGCATCGACTACAATACAATCTCAAACAGGAGCACCGCATCTTTGGCAAAACAATAATCGAATACATTCCATAAAAACACAGCCAGTCGACGACTGCTTGCATAACAGATTCTACAATGATTCTAACAAACAAGAAGGAAATTGACTTCAATAAGTTTGTAGAAGAACGTGATTATGTTGGAGCCCTCACACTCTTAGATGCTGGAGTAGTGGACAATCTAACTGACGTTGATAAATCTCTTTGGGTTGGGTATCTATCCTCTAGGCTTGGCAACTATGACAATGCAAAGGAAGTATATCTCGAACTTCTCTCCTCATCATCTGAGGATGTTCCCAAATCAACAAACCTCTTCCTTGCAATTGCCTACCTCTATCTCGGGCAATACAATGAGGCAGAACATATTGCTTTATCCAATGATGATGAAGATTCGAATGAACTAAAGACAAGAATCCTTCTTCAGGTTGCTGCAAAGTCTAGAAATGAGACCAAGGTTGCAGAATACAGGCAGCTGCTATCAGAAACAAGCAAAGAAGATAAACTTGCATCGAGTGCTATTGACTTCTCGATCAGGCACAGATACGAAGACTGTATTGACACATACAAGAGTTTACTAACCTCTGATGCTGATAATCTTGCCTTATATGTCTACAGTGCAATGGCACTTTTCAAGATGGGATTGTATGAAGAGAGTTTACAGGCTATGTCAGTGTACACTCAAACAAATCCAGGTAGTGCCATCGCTGCAAATTTACAAGCATGTTGTGCATATCATTTACGCAACAAAGAAGCTGCTTTGGAAGTTTTAGATGCACAATGTACAACTGTGGATGAGAATGATCTAGTCCGTCACAACTCTGTTGTGTTCAAGAACGGAGAAAGAGCGTTGCAGACCTTGCCAGGACTTGTTGGTCAAATACCCGAGGCTCGAACGAATCTAGCTGTCTACTATCTCAAAGAAGGAGAACTAGACTTAGCGGTTGAGCTTATCAATGAAATGGATGCTGATTCTCCACACTCACATCTTGTATTGGGTATATTGAATGTTGAGATTGCCAAATCGAAGGGAGATTTGACAGCACTAGAAAAGGCAAAGGCTCATTTTCAAAGAATTGGACAAGCTGAAGAGGACACGCTCATGGGGAGGCAGGCGATGGCACAGTTCTACTTTTTGAGTCGTAAATTTGAAGATTCTATTGTGTATTTGGAGAGTATTGAAGAGTACATGGAAGAAGAAGAACAAGACACCTATCATATCAACCTCGGCATCTCACTTGCTGCTACTGGCAAGTATAAAGAGGGACTTTCTCATCTTCTCAGTGTATCCAAGACGTCGCACAAGTCGGAAACTGAATATAACTTGTGGCTAACCAAGTGTTACATCATGAGTAATAACGCTGATGAGGCTTGGGAGTGCTATTTGCAAACAGAGGATGAGCATATCTCGTCTGAAATTCTTCAGTTGATTGGCAATGATTGCTACAAGTTGGGAGGTGATATGTTTCTCTTCTCTGCAAGAGCTTTCCATGAACTGCTAAAGATGGATTCGTATCAAGACTATACTGATGGTCTTTTGGGTTCATCAGTGGGTGTACTAAAGAATAATCTCATCTCCGGAGAGACCGAGACTGATTCTTTAGTGGAGGTTGTGAATATGCTCGAGGAACAGTCACAGCAAAAGTGTCACGACGTTGCCTCATCCATTCAGAAGTACATTGATGGAAAGTGTTATCTAGAGTACTAAGCTTCCTAAGTAACTCAAGACATATTCAGTTTAATCTTCATTATGTTCATTTTTAATGTTCTAATTAATCCTAATCCATCTCATACCTAATCAAACAATATATACAAACCCATTCTTTATCCGCATCTACACCTAATCTGCATTTACTTATATGTACATCATACACTCTTAATTCTAAAGGGTGTCTGGTCTAGTCTGGTCTCATGACCACTGTAGCCATCTTGTAGAGAATATCAGTCTCATCTGTGAGGAGAGAGTAGCGAAGTGGATATTCTTCAAAAGTGTATCCACTACTACTGATGATGTTACTGTTAGTTGAGTGGTATTCAACTGGACAAGTTGATTCAACTAATGGTAGTAGCGATGGAATAGAGTTGTAATCTTCGGGGGTATCCTCATTCTCCTCGACATAACTAATCTTTTGGAGAGGTGACGACATGATGGTAGTGGTAGTACTATTAGAATCTTCTTCTTGTGTCGACACCTCATTATCCTCGGAGTAATTAACATGCTTCTTATGTCTCTTACTACGCGTGTTAATGATATGTTTAAAAGTTTGCCTCAATTGCTGAGCGTTTGCAGCACTAGAAGACGTGGCCTTGCTCTTATTCTCAACTCTCTCGATGTATTGAAGTCTCTCTACTCTGCCGCGGATAAAGTCTTTGTGTTGCCATGCTCCACTATTAGTGTCTCTTGAGAAACCCCATAGATTCAGCTGTCGTGTCTGTATATTATAGTATGGTTGGGCAGTTGAGTGAAGTGTGAATAAGTGATAACTCATAATATGATATGATGATAAGTAGAGATATAAACAACACATCGTCATCGTCGAAGGATATCGATATTGCAAATGAGACATATCACATAATATATATCATATACTTACAAATGATCGGAATTTGGTCTGCTTGAAGAATAATGGTACAATACACTCCATGAAGATGTCCTTATTGTTTATTGCAAAAGAAATACCAAGATACGGAAGAACTATATTCCGAATCGGCGGCATACTCGAGCATATCGTAGAGTTTGTATGGAAAGTGTTGTTGTTGTGTCACATCCTTATTGTGATCTATTGCAGCAGCAGTGATAATATCAGCCGGAGATTCAACAGTTATACGGCGGCTCTGTCTTCTAGTACTCATGATAATAAGATATTTCTGTGTGATTTGTTATTTGTGATTTGTACTTATGATAGTTCGGGAGTAGATATTATTTGATATGCTGCTCGATAAATTTCATATGAAGAATGTTGTGTCATCAAATAGGTATTGGAACATGCCATGAACATAGAACAAATTCAACTGTCTTACCTATCGGCGTGTTGTCAAAGCAGATAGAATTATTAGTGTAGTTGCTTTATTGTCTGGCCTGTTGAAGCAAAAACTTCAAAGGATAAATTATGTACGAATTACAATAAGTATTCAGTGCCATATCCTGTCGAAGTGATTTTAATACCGCGTCCGTTGTTTGGGAACCCTAAAGAAATTGGGTTCGCTTAAAATTGGCCTCCTCTCACACAGTTCGTTCTCTATTTGGCCTCTAGATACCTAGGTAGTTATTGCTATCGCTACTCACCACATACTTTACTGGGGGAGGTGAAAGTTAAGCTAATATAATGGTTGTACAACATAAACTTTCTCTATATACTACTTCTCCCTTTTGTTTAGTTTAATCTTATACTTATATACATGCTCTTAGAAAAGGGATCCGCAGTACTGGATCTTGATTTGAATCGTTCATATACTCGTCCTCAACCTCTCTAGTTCGTAACTCACTTGTAGATAGTTCTGAGTAATAGTAGCTACACTTCAAAAGCTCAAAGGTGCCATGAAGTCTTGAGATACATCATCATTCAATGACAGGATGGAGCTTAAATCATTACTTTCTTGCGTTGATAACTGATCTGGTTCGAATACTCCGGATAATAAATAGAGCATATCATCACTTGCACTATTCGAAGACATCTCTTCGGGTTGATGATGAGGAGGCATCATCATGGATGAGGGATGTTGGATGGTATCCCAAGGCCGAGAATAGGCATGTTGATTCATCATGATATCACGACGTGGTAAAGGCATTTGATATCGCTGGCAACTACTGCTCATAGTGTACGTGCTATTGTTGTTGCCCGTGATATTAGTTCGGATAGGAGTTGGATAGGATGTAGTGGCTGTTTGGTGGCAGTATTGATCATGAGGTGTGGTGGTACTGTTAGTATGTGCAGGCGCCTCATGAGTTCCACTAGATTGGAATGTACTGTTTGGTATGAGGCAGGTGGATACATTCTTTGGGATTTTGGCAATGGTATTCTTCTCCGTCACTGGACTAAGAGAAATAACAGTCCCATCTTGAATGGATAGGCTACCATCTGAATCGGTGTAAACCGATCCTGGAGATGAAACTCGATGACGAAGCAGTGGCCGAGGTTTACGGCTTGATGATCGGGTAGCAGTTGCAACACTTTGGTTCTTCTTCTTCTTCTGGGGTTTAATACTTGTTTTCTTCTTGGTAGAGACAATAGCCTTGCCTTTGATTTCAATCCGTTTGATGTTTTGAACAAGTTCAACACTGCCGCGGATAAAATCTTCGTGCTGCCATGCTCCACTATTGGTGTCTCTTGAGAAACCCCATAGATTGAGCTGTCGTGTCTGTGTGTGTATGTTATAGTACATGATAATAAGAAGATAGATTATGATGAGTAAGTGTAGACGACAGATAATGATAAAAATAACCACAGTTGCATTATAAGATATTATTGCAATAGAAAGAGACACATGATGTGCACAACATCAACTTACAAATGAGCGGAACTTAGACTGCTTAAAGAACATCGGTACAACATGTTTCATAAGCATATCCTTATCGTGGATAGAGAACTGTGTGCCATCTTCAGACCATGATACTGCCGAAGAATATTTC
>Ga0214479_100612_pt1 | contig 19685 bp, 10 predicted proteins | sample M1_20Mar14CPVII9_5_FD_165054 | JGI IMG/M metagenome (GOLD analysis project Ga0214479, IMG submission 165054) | Marine eukaryotic communities from Monterey Bay, California, United States - M1_20Mar14CPVII9sort6BwellE14 | ecosystem: Environmental > Aquatic > Marine > Unclassified | place: USA...
CTCTTTATTGCTCTTCAATTTGTAGGTGGTGTTTTGTTCTTTAAAGGACTTCAAATTACCATTCCTCAATATGACAGTCCCAGATACCCATTCTTCTGTCGTGCCATTATGAATACGACAATCAACCCTATCCCCAACTATATATCTCAAATTGGTTGGGTGCATCTTTTCATCAGATTTCATGATGGTTTTGTCATTGTCATACGGAACAAAAACGAAACCCCCCTTGTCTAGCTGGACATAATACGGATGATAACGCCCATCATCATCCCTTCTACAGTGCCTTATTGCTATTGTTCCTGATTCCCAGCCATCACGACCAAAGTTACAATATACTCTATCTCCAATATTAAATCTCAATTCAGGACGTTCTTCTTCGGATGCTTTTACCCCTACCCCAACATCATTTTTTGTTTGTGTAACTTGAGCATTACTGGGTACAGCACCAAATCTAAATATAGGAGCTGGATCACCAACGGCTGGCGGTTGAACTTGATCCGGCTCTGGCTGATGATTGTTGGCATCTCCATCAAAACTAAACATAGGAGCTTCCTGTTGAGGTGGAGAAACAGGACTTTGTTGTAACTTTCCGCCTCGTTTCTTCTTAGTACTAGCATGGCTTTTATCCCGACGACCCATTCTTCATATCTAATAATATAGTATATACGCTAATATATTGTTGCAGTCCCTTTAGATATCGTCTGTATAGTTCTTATTGTATTATGTAAATTTATTGTAAATTAGCCAAGTTCAAGAAGTCTCAATTATGGTATAGAAATATCAGCTCTACGGCCATCACACATCCACTAATCGAAAGAGCGTTGGAAACTTATTTAATAGGTGTACCAACGATATGCCAATGGCATTATTGCAATATTAATTGTTCAATACGCTGTCCACTACATACATAATAGTCAGTGAGCAATATTCATATAATAGAATAGTTTTTATTCTTGCTTACATGTGGAATATTTTGTGTCATTTTTTTCATCTCATCACTGCTAGCAATAGGGATAGAGACGGCACATCTCTTGTAAGGATCGCTCTCTTATTAAACCATAATACTAATATAATTTGCAGCAGTTGTTCGTCTGTAATCGGCGACCGGCTGTTAGGACATTCTAAACATATCAATTAAAAACAGACATATCTTGTGCACAAAAATTATTTGGTAGGTGCACCGACCATAACCAACCAGAACCTAGTAATAACAATACCTCCATTGCAATTTGCAACATATATACAAAATGGCATTATCAGAAGGCGGCCGTGAGATATTAGAGGCAGCACGGAAGCGCCTAGCCACCGCCAAATCACAAGCAACAGCAGCAAAACAAATGTTAGTTCATGCACAAAGTATGTACGATGCAGCCGAGAAGGAAAGGAAGGATGCTCAAACAGCTCTGGACGAGGCTGAGAAGAAGTATGAAGTTATTGATATTGACGATGAGCCTGAAACACCGACAGCGGAGGGTAGTAATAAGGTATCACTATCTCCTCAAAGTCAAAGCAATAATAACAATAATATTGTGGCATTGCCTAATAATGAGACCTCTACTACCAGAAACAATACAATACCAACATCAATTGCATTCACTTCATCATCATCAAATGCAACTAATAATTATTTAAGTAATAATAGCAATATGGGTTTTGATCGGGTTGTGGTTTCAGCGTGTGGCTATCCTGGAGTAGGTGGTACTTATAAACAAGAAAATGGAAGTTTATATGAGGGTGCTCCAGTGTTCACAAAACAAGTTGGATCGACTACTTTTGCAATCTATCGGGTACCCTCTAATCAAAAATATTGGTACATTGGCCATTGGAATAGAAACACCAACAGTGAAATGCCATCGAGATTATTCAAATCAATTTGTACATGAGACAAAGTATGTTAATTCCACCAGAAGAAGGTTGGGTTTCTTGTAGTGCAACAGTTTCCTCTCAACAAGTCCCAGAATGTCGGTTTCTTAGCAATATAGCTGCATCTTCAGCTACAGCTACAAGGGTAAATGAACTTGTGGTTAGTGGTTGCGGAGTGCCCATGGCCAACGGCAAATACAAAAGGACGAATCGAATGAGCAATGGACTTCCCAGATACACCAAGGAGGGCCAGATAACCTTTACCATAGCTAGTGTTTTTAATGACAAGTATCAGCAGTGGAAGATTACCCAGAAAGATTCAAAGAGGTTGTATAAGTCTAAAGTAAATCGTCGTGTCGGTGGTAAACTCGATGGTGCGCCATTAGATAATTCAGAATGGATTTTAACAAAAGATGGAATAGGGGTACTTCCTCCGCCTCAAGTGAAGCGGGTATGAATGATTCAAACTAGTTATGGGGGTATAAGTATAGTGTAAAGACTCTAACTATCCGCCATCGTAAATCAAGCTAGGAATGTAGCGAAATAGTTGTTCTCAACGCTAGTAGTAGACTCTTTACATTTATCAAATCTTCCCCCTGTCTCGGTCAAGGTATCTCATACCCAAAGTACTCCCATTCGTTCAGTTTTAATCAGCCGATAGAAACCCCCATCTTCGATCAGATCTCACCACTTTCTCTAAACTACATCTCTAAGCCTCCTGAGCCAATGGTTCAGTCAATGATGCTTCAGGCTCAACAGTACGACGTTCCAACTCCAAACTTTTCAATTCCTGGAAGCTACTTAAAGCTGCCGCTAACCAAAACACCATTGACGAAATCGTACACTTCGCACCAGTACTCATAGAACAAGTCTCTTGCCATTCAATGTCACCAAATTCAACAATTGGATTATTCTTACATAATTCACTATTTAATAATAGTAATACCAATCCCTGTGATAGAGCCAATAGAATGTAGCATGGTGCATCTAACTTAGTAGAGGTTGTTTCAGGATTGTTGTTGCATAGCATGATACACTTTCCAACAGCAACACATAGGATGGTAACCCATGCAATGATTGAGAAGGCAATAGCTGACTTCCAGGAAGCATCGAAGATAATGGCATCGGGGTATGATTGACATGTTTTAACAATGTAGATACCATCTGTTGTGATGACCTGGGCCCAGAATTGATAATACCAACTTTTATTGATTTGATATAATGATATGTGTACATTATTATTAGTTTTTGATATGATGAGTATCGAGTTAGACCACAAGTGCAGTAGTGTAAATAGATTATCATAATAATTTATATGAGAAAACTTACAGGCCAAAAGTTCGAGTAACACTTTGAGAAGCACCAGCCAAATTAGTAAATTTAAGAAAGTTACAACCCAATGAACCAAAGAACATTAAGCAGAATGCGGTTAAGGCAAATGCTGTTGTTAGTAGTCCAAGGCATGCACTGTTGTATAAGGGTTTTGGAGCATAGGAAGTGTGAGAGATTTGCAATTGCAATTAGAACATGAGATTTCCGAGAAAGATAGCCACGCCATCAATATATAGCAACATAATGATATATAACAAAGCAGGTCTTTGCCTATACCAAAACACGCCTCTTCTATAATCTCTCCGCAATGTTAGGCCTATCAATCATATCGGTTGTCACATTTTTCATATAATTTTTCAATCATCGCATTGGTATCGATGTACTTCTCTTCACAATCAATAACTTACGATGAACTCCGCTGATTCGGTACCATTGATTTATTGAATAGATTAGCCATTGTTTGCTATATTATATTATTGATATGTGCTGTATACTAGCTCTACTACGCTATATATCTATGTTAATCTTCTGCTTCTTTATGTCGCGATATCCTTTTTTAGCACTTTCACTGTACAATATTGCATGTGTATGTATGTAGTGTAGCAGAGAGAGTGAATAGAGCTTATACCGAGACTCTTGCGGCCGCCAGGCGCTTGGCAGCGTCGGTGATAGTAGTAGACATTGATTATCATCATTGTCGTGGTTGTTTGGTTGTCGATTTGCAATGGTACACAAGCAGAGGAGAGTTTCAACATTCCATTCAACCCCCAACGCACACATTATGCACATGTAATGTAATGTTTCGATGATGTGAGCTGATGTGTAGTTGATAGGTTTGCCCTCCTCGGCTTGTTGACATCTAATCTACAGCTGGTTCTAGGCTGAGAGGCGCTGCACACATCATTGATAGAACATCTATATTTGCAAAAACATATGATGTGTTAAGTACATGTAGATTGCAAAGACATAGCAGTAGCAGAGTTAGGATCAGTATTGGACAAAGTACATAGGTTTGTAATAATGTCATCTTCGTCAGAAGGAGTAAATCATGAAGTAGAAGCAGCACGTAAACGTCTCCAAGCAGCCTCGTCGCAAGTAGTTTCAACATCAACAAATTTACAAATGCAACAAAAGCACATGGAAATGCAAAAGTTATTGCTAGATAATGCACATAGTATGATAAATGCTGCTAATAAAGAGTATAATGATGCATTAGCTATGTTAAGTGTAGTTGAAAAACGATGTGGTATCGTTAGTTCGAATACTGATGAGCAGCAGCAGATGAACAAAGCCGCTGCGGAAGGTCAGGATAATAATATTGAACACAAGATATACACCAACCATGCACCACCTCAAAGCATCATAGATCAAGGGAAACAACAGTCTAAACATAGCGAAAGTAGCAATAAACGACGGAAAGTTTCATTAACCAATACAACAGCAGCTTCTGCTTCGTCACTTGGCCAATCATCAATGAGTAATAATAGTCGGGGGAAGGATTTGAGTCAGATGCAAAAAGCTATATCTAATCGAGGTTCTTCAACAAGTATTGCTGCTAGCACCACTACAGCAGCTGCTACTGCTAATAATGTTAGTACAGCTACTACATCTTCTGCCCCACCAATGAATGTCAACCAACTACTTTATGGATATGGAATGCCCCCCTACTTGGTGAATAATGGCATGTTACCTCAGAGTAATTCCATCGGAAACAGAACAGAACCATCTTTAGATCAGCTTGGTAGAGTTAGTAGAATTGGACATGGTCCCAACATGATGACTCGTCCTCCTCCTCCTCCTGTGGTGCACACAAACACAACAGGAACGACTGCACATAGAATTAGTATCAATGATAATATTAAGAACGAATCGGTAAAACATTCATGGTTGGGATTGGCAGAGGAAGCCAAGGAGACAATACGTCTAGAGGCCGAGAAGACCCGAAACATTTCGGCTGTAGATAAGGCACAGAAGGCATTGGCAGTAGAAGTAGAAAAGTCTAAAGAGGCAATGAATGTACTACTGCATGCTAAGGTTGAGGAGAAGCTACGAATCATGACTCAGAAGCAGAAGATGCAACCGCAGCTCAATACGACAACTACGACTACATTTCCTGTCACCGCTCCCATCCGCTCTGTTGTTCCTACTACATCCCAAAGTATGGCAGCGGCAGGTCTTGGTACAAGTATACAACAACAGACGCTTCCTCTTCCATCCATGCTTGCACCAAAGCAGAAGGAGAAGCCGCCTGATTATACCCTCCCACTGAAACCGTATACAGAGTACACTATCTTTTTCAAACTTGAACAAGCATACCTTACACAAACAGAGGGGGGCAGTGGTATTGCCGAAGAAGTTAGAGAGTCCCTCATTCCAGGTCATCACGATCCACTTGAATGGCCCCGTCCAAAACGGTATCAAGACATTATCATGGCACCATATTGGTACTCTAGTTTACATAAAGCAGAGATAGAAAAGAAACGAAAGCATAGAAAACTTCCTGGACGGATAAGTCTATCAGAACTTAGCAAGACTATATCAGCTAATTGGAGGAAAGCGGATAATGATGTTATAGAGTATTGTAGAAAGTTGGCAGCTGCTGAACAAGAAAAGCATAATGCTTTAGTAAAGCGGGCGAAGGCTGCTGCTGCCAGATCTGATATGCTTTAGTGGAGTGTGGATAGAGAAGTAGTTATAGTGTAGTGTAAACTTCCTTCTAGATTATGAAAGGCATCAACATCCAAGTCTGATTAAATTTAAACAATACGTACACACTAAGCTTTGATTTCACCCCCTATACATTACATCCACGACAACTTGGGAGGACAAATGCCATTTGCAGCAGTTGCATACCATCCTTCTTTAGGGGGGATCTTTGGATGATCGTCCCACTTATCTACACATACTTTGTAATTCCCGACATCTCTAGATTTGCCAATGTACCATGACTTTCCTATACGAACAATCATGTGAGTCTCAGGCTCCCCATCACATTGCCAATGTTTTTCATATTGAGGGTCGTTACCGATCCGATTGTATAGTCCATTGAACTTTGACAAGCCACATCCTTCGACTGTCACTTGTGTTATCTCAACCGCACGGAAGGTAGGACCAGGATATAGTCCTCCACGTATTGTCCCAATTACTTCCCAGCCGTTGCTAGGAGGAAACAAATCATTATTCTCTGCAGATCTGAACAGAGCAAGGTGACTGCTCGTGCTAATGCTGGTGGCATTTGAGGACCGTCCGATAAACCACTTGTAACCATTCTTGTGATACTTCTGGTAGATTGAAAAGTTAACAACTTTTCCATTCCATTTTCCCTTTCTCTTATACTCAATCTCGTTGGAATTTCGAAAATCCCGACTGTAGGTACCATTTAACTCAACGTTCCCACACCCTTCAATAGCAATATGATCATTAGGCAGTATTAGCCGACATGTAGCTATCGACCAGTCATAAGTTCCATTGCTGTTCCGCCTGTTCCACATTGTTTCTGGAGGAAATAGCAATTCCCCATTGGTACTTGATACATATTGGAAGTTGAAAGAGATGTTTCCGTCAGCTTGAGCACCCCAATTACCAATATGCCAAAGCACCCGTCCTCCTCTTGCCCGTCGGCACCGAAGAATTGCATAGCAATTTAATGTGCTGGGTTCCTTTCCCCCTTTGGTGTATACTGGAGCACCTTGATAATCACCTACTCGAGAATAAATGCCATTTATTTCCGATTCCCCACACTGTTCGACAATAACTTGGTCCACAACATTTGGAAACGAGGCAGAAGTATCGTTAGTAATGTTAGTAATGTTCATTGAATAGCTATTTGAGTTGTCAAGTGTGGTTGAACTGACAGAAGATGCACTGTTGTTGTTTGTTTGAACTTGACCATTATTGTTAGATTGATGTCCCGTAGCCACAGATGTTCCCGATACAGTACTGCTTCTAGCACTGTTCCCATTTTGTAACAGTAGTCGACATGTTGGAGCTGGGCCAATTGCCAACCTAAATCCATATCCTCTACCCATTGTCTTCCATCCATTTTCAGGAGGGACCATACGATTTGCATTCTCTTCAGATACATAAAAGTAACTAGAAGCTGTATCACCGGAGGATAAGAATACAATATACCATTTATAGCCCCCTCCTAGAGTTGCTGATCGAATAATTCCAATACGATCTGTATCCAACGGTGAATCGGATTCCTTTTCCGGTTTGGTATACATTGGAGTATCTCCATACATACGTCCGCGGGTATAGGTACCATTCACTGTAGGCATTCCACACCCTTCTACAACAATTTGATGCACATTATTATCATTTGACGTACTTGTACTTCGAGCAGTGGTGCTTGACTGAGGAGAGAGGGATACCTTTCTCCTTTTACTATTATCCTGTTTCGTATTCTTTTCCTCTTCATTATCAGAGTCTAAATCAATAGATATAACCTCCCATCGCTTCTCGGCAGCAGATAACATACTCTGTGCCTCTTTGACTTCCTTCTCTGATATACTAAGTTGATTCTGAGCAGCATTAACACTATTAGTAGCATTTTCTAACATTTTTGCAATCATTTCTTCGACAGATTTCTTAGATTCATTTGCTGTTTGTAATGCTTTCGTGTCTGCTGATACGCGTGATTTAGCTGCGGCTAGACGTAACCTTGCTGCCTCTATTTCACGGCTCCCTTCTGATGATGCCATGGTTGTTTCCTTATAACTTGGTATATAATTTGCAGCACGGTGCACCTAAATTTTTGTGCACAAGATGTGTTCGTTTTTTATTGTTCAATCAAAGCTTGAAAGACTGACAATGAAATAATAAGTATTAGCAGTACCAGTGACTGTTGTTGTCTACCAATAGTATGCAAATACTAGGTCTGTATATTACTTTTGCAAAAGAGACGGTGCACCTCTAATTTTTGTTCACAAGTGTGTTCTTAGTATTTTTATCGTATGTGTAGATTAATTAATATCCGGCCGCCGATTGAAGACAACAACAACAACTATCAGTTGATATGTAACAAGGAGAACACAACCTTACGCCGACGCCAGTTATGCCGTCTTTATTACTGCTACCAATCTCTTCTCATCTCTTACTTCTAATGCGCAGGGCGCAGAGTGAATTCTGTACCGATACGGTCAAAATTTCTCACAAATCTGTACAAAAATTACGTCGATACGTTGGACTGGACAAACTCCAACTCAACGCTTAAGCTGGCTACTTTTCCGATTACATAGTTGCAATTTGCCATTGGTCATATCATATACCACTTTATTCAGTTTTTGACGCCCTTTCAATTAGTGGGGCTGTGGTAGCCGTCGAGTGGATGTTTCTACCAATAGAGACTTCTTGAGCTCTCTAACATTTACAAAAAAATATAGCTGAAGAGTAGTATTAATAATATTATGTCAATGAGTTGAAAGTATAATATAGTAGCAGTATATTGGGGTATAATATAAAGGGATTTGCAACAATAGTTAATAATGGCTCGGCGTAATAAAAAGGGCCGCGGTAGTACTAAAAAGAAACGAGGCGGAAAGTCCAAACAACAAAGTCCTGTTGCTCCTGTTGCTGCTCAGCCTCAACAGGAAGCTCCAATGTTTAGGTTTGATGGAGATACCAATCGTCAGCCAGAGCCGGTGCAATCAGTAGTGGATGATTCAGCTCCCATATTTAGATTCGGTGTACCCAAGCAATCCTCATCAAAAGATAATAATGAAGAAGGTGAACCTAATATAACAACAACTACTCAAGCCCCTACCTCTGTAAAGGTATCCGAGGATGCCTGTGATCAACAAATCAGTTCACCTCCTGAAACCAAGGAGGTACATTCAACTAATACCCATCTGAGATTTGCTGTCGGAGATAAAGTGGATTGTCATAATTGCGAGACAGAAGAATGGGATTCAGGGACTGTCATATTTAGAAACGGCAATGCGAAGCCCCTTGCACAAAACACATCCTACCAAGTATTACTAGCCTGGAAAGGGAGCACTAGAGACAATCTTTTGCAAAATGCTGCCACATATCATGTTCGGCTGGACAGTGGAATGGTCGCTGCAGTACCTTTGGATAGTGATAAATTTATCAAACTAGCAAGCAACCCCAGAAAGTTTAAAGTTTTTAAAGGGGTCGAACGTGTTGAATGTATATGGGGCGGGGAATGGGTGGCAGCAAAATTATTATCTTGTGCTCGTGATTGGGTAGATATTGACCCAGCTGGTGCACCATACATAGTGCAAATTGACGGTATGGGACTACCCTATAACATTTATGATCAGGATCGCATTCGAATGGTTCAAGTGGCCAAGAAGAAGGCATTAAGGTTTGATGTGGGACAGAGGGTTGAATGCTATGTAGGAGGGAGGAGTGAATGTCGCTGGATGTCTGGAACAATTATCAAGACTCATTACAAAGAGAACGAATTTGAAGATGGATTCGTAGCTCCTTATCAAATTAAATTGGATACGGGAGGTTTTATTTTTGCACCATTTGATGACGATGATACGATCAGAAAGAATGATACCCCTGCTCCTACTTGCTGGATTTGCTATGAAGCTGAACAATCCAGATCGAATAGTATTGTAAGGGAATGTGCTTGTAGAGGAGAAGCTAACGGATATGTCCATGTAGAATGCCTCGTGAAGCTTGCAATTGCTAAGGCCGATAATAAGCATCAAGAGGGTATCGATGATGAGAATCCATTTACCCAATGCATTACTTGTAAGCAAGAGTTTAGGAAGGGTTCTCAATCGTTTCATTGTCTTGCTGTTGGATGCTTAAAAGCCTTTGGTGGCGAGGCTGATATCGGCAAACCCTGGAATGGGTTGGCAACGTCCATGGCAGCTATAGCCAAACATGCCGAAGGGGACAGTGACATAGCAATAGAATTTCTTTTGTATCGATGCAAGATGCTTACAGCAAAGCGTCACGACAAAAGTGTACAGCTCTCATGTAAAGAGGTTTTTCAGATGGATCTCGATTTCGCTCGATTACTTGGAGACTTGGCAATTATATATGAGGAAAAGGGGGAGCTCGATAATATGAAAAATGTTCTTGATAAATCACTGTTTTTGATTAAGAAACTTGAAAAGGGCACTCCATCTCGCCGAAAGGTCAACATTCTTTCATTATTGGCAACGCATGCATATCTTGTGGGTGATTTAAATGTTGCAATTGAGCGGTACGAGGAATGTATTAGTTTAACCAGAGGACAGGCTAAAGAGAATGATATGCTTTTGGCTACCCTACTGCTCAGAAGTGGCAACCTTGAGTTGGAATTAGGTAACACTGAACGAGGTATCGAGCAAATCATAGAGTCTGTAGATATCATGAAAGTTGTGTATGGTAGAAATCATATCAAAGTAGTCCAGTTTGCGGAGTGTTTAGACACCATTCAGAAAGGCTTACTTGAGAAGATTCCGAAGAAGCTTATGCGTCTGGACTTTTCCGTGGGGAAATAGCATAGGTACAGAAGAGAAGTCTTATTTATATAACTATCATAACAAAAGTAAAAGGAATAAGAGTTGTATATGTAACAACAACGTTGCTTAGTAACATTAGAAACTAACAAATGAAGGAGCATGACAATACTCGTAGATGTTGCCACTCTTATGCAGTAGTGTACTTCTATCCGAGGCACGTTTCCCTGTTACCACAATATCCTCAATATCCCTCAGCAATATGCTATTAACGCTGTACGCTGAGTGTCTAAGGTCGTTTACATTTGTGTCGAGACCTGTTGTATCGATGACATCACAATCTAACCAAACCTTGAGTGCTTCATCTCCTCTGCTTGAGGTGGCATTCTCACCATTTTGAAACTCGATAGACTCATCCAGGTCCTCACTTCCATCCACGTACAACGAGTCAATCTTTCTACCAAGTGGATCCTGCATACCTTTGTTGTCAGTACGTGCTTCATAATCCAAAGCAGATGGTTGTGACCACCCAAATGTGTTTACACATCCATTAATGAAGGAAGACCACCACAAGGCTTGATCAGTCGAGTCACCTACTACTGTAACTAATGATGTTACCCGTCGTAATGTTTGGAATCCATGTTCATTAAATGCCTTAAGAGGGTAATCAGGGTTGAGCATGGTTATACTTCGACATACTAACTTGTCTAGGTTGGCAACGGATGAGGACAAATCATCATCTTGTTGTAACGAAGGTGCTTGTCCAAAGCATTGAGATACAGCACTTGGTAATCCATCACTATTATCCTCGAAGACATTCATGAGAGTCTGTACTCCCATAGAATGTGTAACGATGTGGATGTTTGTTATACCCTCGGCTTTTAAACTTTGTAACATTTGTAGAAAGTACTTTCGATTATTCTCACTTGCCGAGATGAGTGAGGCATACCGATATGTCAAGACTTGTGCACCCGGCCAATCGAAACAGATTGGATACACTTTTTGACTCAACTTTGTCATGGCCATCATTTGACCAAACGTCTCTAAACTATGTTGTAACCAACTATTAAAGCCTGGTATAAATATTAGTGCATCTTTTGTTCTAACATTTGTCCAACCTTGAACTTGTAATCGAATGTTCTGAATAGAACTAGACTCGTCTGATGTTGTGGATACCATTTGTATCTGTTGTTTTTGTTCCTCTGTTGGTGGACTTTCCTCATCTGTGGCAACGTCAGTATACCCCGCCTCCTTATCAGCATCTTCTTCTTTTGTTCGTATAACATCAATAACAATCTGCTTGATTCGTTTTGTAAATGACAACCCTGTTTGTTCGTATACATGATCATCTATTTGCACTCCTCTTGGATCATTTGTGCTGATTTGTAATGATGTAACTGCTTCTTCATCCGAGGATTTATCACTAGTATCATCAAGCTGTCTGCAAAGCTTGCCAATAGTAACCCCGTCCTCTCCTTCTACTTGAATATCACCAAGTAATGAAGCATGTGGTAGGTTGGACATGAAATCACCAGCCACTGAACATTCAACACTAGCAACACCACACCTTGGCTTCTCATCATTCGATGGCATGAACTTGTTAGCCTCAAACGTATCATCATTTGCCATGAAGAATGCCAGCTTGACTGCTGCAAATGTATTGCCTTTACCACCATATTGTCTACTACTGAACGGCGCTACCGGATGACCGTTATCCCAAGTACCAGTTAATATCTCACCATTGTACGAATCATCACTCCAAACACCCTTACCATGCGGTAATCCATCTTTATTCACTTCACCAATATATCTACATTCATATCGTTTACGATTAAATCTACCCCATACTCCATCATACTGCATTGTTACTCCATCGTGTAACAACTTAATACGCCACCATTTTCTTGCAAATCCATTCTTTTGAAACCAACTAGATGTAACAAACCTAGGATACAAATAATTAACACAAATAAACACTACCAAAGTTAATACTTCAGCTGCAATAAACATGTATACTATCCATACAGTATCTGAACCTAGTACATCATTTACTAATGCACTTGCTAAAACTAACAATAATGGCCAATAAACTAACATCCAGTAAAGTAGATGTATAAATTTAGATGAACCAAATATAGCAGTGATAACAATGGCAATGAATATCCATAATCCAATTAATACTATTTGTGATATTGTTAATGTTATTGATATTTGTTGATTGCCTCCTGTCCCTCCTCCTGTTGAGCTACCTTCTTCTCCACTGTTTGTGGTTGCATAAGTAGAACTCAATCCATAGACCAAAATAAGAAAACATAATAATATAACTAGATGATACTTGGTTTTCTTCTTCTGTGGTCCGTTTAATTCACGTGTTAGTTTACGATTGTGCATTGTTAGGAATAGTTCAATTTGAGATGATGATAGTTCGTTACTACTTTGTTGTTTGTGATATTGTTGTTGTTGCAACTCAGATGAAGTAGGATTGACGACACTGCTAGCTGTTAGCTCTAACTCGGCAGAGTCTTCTATACTTTTCATCGTTATTGATATGTTCTACAAGATGTACTAAAAGGTATTAGGATTGGCGTTTGTTTGCAGTGGTAGTTGTTGGGCTTGGGTGTTAAAGTGGTGCACTGTTAATGATCGTTTGATAATATATACACTCTACGGCCACCACACCTCCACTGATCAAAATACCGTAAAGAAAAAAGAATGGACTGGTATATTAACGATAACCAATGGCAATATTGCAATACTAATCGACTGTTAATTAGCGGCAATCAAGAAAGCGTATTGCGTATTTTTGTACAGATTTGTGAGAAATTTTGACCGTATCGATACAGAATTCAACAATAGACTCTTCAAATAAATAGAGACGAGTATAGTATGTAGCGTATAGACGTCATAGTCTATCGAAGGCGGCGTAAGGATTGGATTGTTCTTCTTGTTAATTAATATTAATATTTGTGTAGTTGTTCTGCAACCGGCGGCCGGCATACTATATCAATTAAACAAAAAGAACACACTGTGCCAAAAAGTGAGGTGCACCATATGTACCAAAGACGTAAACGTCTATTGCAAAAAGCAATATACAGACCTAGCTATATTATCAACAGAGTGTACATCGGTAGACAACAGTTACTCGTAATATTATTACTAATACATATTTCATCGTCAGTCTTTCAAGGTGCTTCGATTGAACAATAAAAAACGAACACATCTTGTGCACAAAAAATATAAGGTGCACCGACATAACCAACCAAACAATACCTATCCATTGCAATTAACATAAATACAATGGTATTATCAGATGGTGGTCGTGATGCATTAGAGGCGGCAAGGAAACGTCTATCTGCCGCTAACTCACAAGCAACCGCAGCATCTACAAATTTAGTGTCAGTAAAACAAATGATTGCTAACATGTTACAGAGTGCACAAAATATGTCAGACGTTGCTGGTAAAAAGGTTAAGGAGGCTAAAAAGGCGTTAGAGGAAGCAGAGAAGAAGTATGAAGTCATTAATATTGACGACGACGAACCTATGAATAGCAATGAGGGTAGCAACAAACGAAGGAAGGTATCGTTATCTCCTCAAAGTCAAAGCAATAATAATAATTCAATTGCTGGAAACAATACAGCAGCTACACAAAACATTGCAGCAGCGGGATCTCGAACCAATAACATTGTGATTGATAGTAGTATAACAGCTCCAACAATTACTTGGAGCTCTCCGAGTGAATTGTCCACACTTATTGTTGAGGGATGTGGATTGAGTGAAGTAAATGGTACATATACACGAGCAGCAGCAAAATACAATTTCAATGGTGCACCAGTATACAGTAAACTGGGACAGTGGAAGGAAAATGCAGTAGTCTATGTGATTTATTGGAAATCTGTCACAAAACAATGGTTTATTGGTCATAGGAAAGAGGATGTTGATGCTGGCAGAGGCGCACCCGATGGGTTTTGCATATCTCAACAGAATGTATCTCGTTTAGCTCCACCAGGGAATGGATGGTCTATGATTAGGAGTGCAGTTACCCCATCACCTAGTCATGTTGATCAGGTTGTAGTTTTGGGTTGTGTTGCCTCCGGAATAAGTGGTGTTTATAAACAAGAAAATGGAAGTTTATATGAGGGTGCTCCGTTATTTACAAAACAAGTTGGATCAACTACCTTTGCAATCTATCGGATACCTTCAAACCAGAGATATTGGTATATCGGTCGTTGGAATAGAAGCGCCAACAGTGAACTTCCCTCATCAAGATTATTCAAATCAAATTTGTATAATTATAGGAGAGAGGGTAGGTTAATTCCACCGGAAGATGGTTGGGTTTCTTGCAGCAAGCAGCGTTCCTCACAACAAGCCCCAAAATGTCACTTTCTTTCCATTACAGCTGCATCTTCAGCTGCAGCTACAGCGGTAAATGAACTTGTTGTTAGTGGATGTGGATTGACCATGGCCAATGGCACATACAAAAGAGCAACTCAAACATGCAGGGGACTGCCCATGTATACCAAGACGGCTGGGCAGATAACCTTTACCTTATCTAGTGTTTTTAATGACAAGTATCAGCAGTGGAAGATTTACCAGAATGGATGGTCAAATATCATATATAAGGGTGATGCAAATCATCGTGTTGAGGGGAAGCTTGATGGTACCCCTTTGGATAATTCAACTTGGTCTGTGATTGTAGGGAAAGGAGTACATCCTCCGCCTCAAGTGAAGCGGGGATGAACTATTCAAACTAAATGGGGGTTAGTGTATAGAATATGTCAAGGTAAAGTTTACTAAGAGCAAGTAGTAAGTGTTTAGATATAAACTTAGGTTTAGAACATGAACTAGATTAGTAATACTTGTATTCATCACTATACGCCGCAGCCTCATCTCTATGATCACTCCTAACCATATCTATATATGCTGTCCGAGTATCAAAAGCACTAAGAAGATCGTCCTTTGTTGCATGTCCATTTAGAAGAAGTTGATGTATCTGTTTCAACGATTCAACATCCCCAGCTGCTACTGCAATCTTGTAATGCCAAATTGCACTATCGACATTACCGGCAGACTCTTCGGCAATACCTAGATTGTATCGAGCATTAGCACTACCTCTCATGGCTGCTAATTTCCAATAATACTTTGCCAATTGACTATCTTTTGGTACACCGTCACCTCTCAAATGTGCATAGGCTTTCTCGTCGTATGCCCTCATACATCCGAGTTCACCAGCTTGATGAAAAAGTTGTATAGCCTTGACTTTATCTAATGAAAAGTCACATAAACCACTTGCATAACAATGATCATAGTTGTATATAGCCTCGGCATCATTAACTTGTACTCTCTCCATATTCCTAACTATCAGTTGTTCGTTGGATGTAGGTTCTTCAGCTTTGCAGAATGGACAACAAGTTGGTTCATTGTCTTTGTTTGCCTTTTGTTCAATATGATGTATACATCCGCAGCAAAGCACCTTGCCACAACATTCATAATACTTTGATCCAGTAGATAGCGTCGGTAATAAAAGGTTGCAAAGTGGACAATCTTTGTTGTGTGGCGGTTGTTTGAAGAGATCTTCATCGGATATTAACATTAACTGAATGTTGCTCACATCATGTGCACTTTTTATCACTAGTTCATTATCGGAAGTTGATACGTCATCTTCTTCCAATGTACAGGTAGTTTCACTTGTATCGAGCTTACTATAAATAGTTGGTTTACCTGTAGTATTATTGATTGGCGTTACTATCTGATCGATGACCATTGCAATACTGCTGTGATTTATCTCCATGTCGTTTCTTCTTTCCAAATAGGTTGAGGGTAGCGGGTAGACGAAGCACCATTGTTATTGATAAAGATATTTTGTGCATTAAACTGTACCTCATTTACATTTCAACCGTTGACCATATCAGCCGTGCATATTATTGGTCTTGAACAGGTCTTGATCAAAAAGGAGATAAGCCCATCCAAGATAGGAGAAAACATCACACGACACCAATCAACAAGTGCATTTTAAATATCGATGATATTCTGCTATTGCAATGCTAATTAACTCTGCCGCCGTCTATTATGGTAACGAACTGAAAGAATTGCCTACCGACAACACATTAATAATTTTAATTGATGCACCGCCCGACGGTGTGTCACCATCATACCAAGATGGGACATGCCATTTTATGAGACTATAAGAGTCAAATGGGACGGTGCACTTTCAAAAACAACCTCAAAGTATCCAATACGCTAACAAAGTTGACAATTATTGACGACCGAGAGAGCTCGTTGTATATGTTGTACTTACAGCAGAGATAGTATTAATATTAGTGGGCATTATTAAGTCGTCTACGACACATCCAGGGGAACGTCGAGTGAACAGAGCACATATAACATCAACCAACACAAATTTTTAGTAAGGTGCACCATCTTCTGATTGCAAATTAGTTTAGAGATTAATTATCATATATTATATTGCAATATATATTAGGTTCATTCAGTCTTTCAGGCTACAATTAAACAGTAAAAACTTCGACACATAAGAAATTTCGGTGCACCACATTGCAAATTATATTAGATACCAATTGCAATTATATCAGAAAGTCAAAGAACCATCAACTATGGCATCAGAAGGAAGTCGTGAGATAGAGGCAGCAAGGTTACGTCTAGCTGCAGCTAAATCACAGGTATCTACGGCATCTAAGAATATGGAGTTGGTTACAAAAATGATGGATAATGCAAAAGATATGTTTAATGCAGCCGATAAGGAATATGCAGATGCACAGATTATGTTAGCTGCTGCCGAGAAGAGGTGGGAAGTTATTGATGTTGATGTAGATGATCCCGAGCCGACGGATAATAGTAAAGGTAGTAACAAACGAAGGAAGGTTTCCCTATCTCCTCAGCCAAACAACAATAACAATTCTACTACAAACAATCCTACTTCGTCAAATATTGCCAATAATGCAAGAGCCGGATCTTCGGATAACATTAATCAAGTAATTCTGGAGGGAATATATTTTAGAAGTGGTTCAAGTAAATTAAATGGCACGTACACCAAAATAGCTGGGCAGATGTATAACGGTGCTCCAGTGTACAATAGAGTCCACGGATTAGTCAAATATGTAATTTATCGTGATTCAGCGAGTATAGAATCTAACAATTGGTACATTAGTAATTGTAACGGCAATATTAGTGATATTGGCGATAGTGATAAGCATATTTACGGATCTCCAAACAACGCTGATAGTATGACTCCTCCAACAAATGGCTGGGTGGTACTTCAATATATGTATAGTCGAGCTCCAAAGTTACGAATAGTTTCTGCAAATAATGATACTAATTCCGAAGGTGCATCAAATGCAATCAGAAGTTCTGCTCATGATAATGCCAGGGCATCAACAACACCGAATAATGTCAATGAAATAGTTGTTAGATGTGGAATACCGTATCTTAATGGCACATATACACGCGTAATTGGTGAAGATAAAGTGGTGAGTGGGAGTGATGTAGAGTATAAGAGGCAAGGGGATTGGGGTGAAACTATAGTTGACTATGTAATCTGCCTGTTCTTATGTGATAATACATGGAAAATGGGTTTGTCGTTGAGAAATGGGGAAAATGGCATTCGTTCTTTTTACACATCTCCCAACAATACAATTGGGATGCAGCATCCTCCAGAAAACGGCTGGAAAGCAACTCTTCCTGAATACGAGTCTCAAAAATATCTCCCACTGCCAACATGCCTGCCGCCAAGCCGACTATTCGCTAGGAGTAGCCTTCCTCCTCCACCTCAACAAACTGGTACAAGTATGAGGGGTTCTCAAACTGAGTTTAAGAAGTGTGGCAAGTGTGGTAATCCGAAGAAGAGGCACAGTTACCTTATTGCTGAATGGGATAAAGTGGATGATAGAGTACGGGTATGCCAAGTATGTCTCAACTGGAGAAGGTCGATGGGCCTCGACACTTATTAGTTTCATGTCAGCTTTGGCGGCGTGTTCCAGGCTTGAGTAAGAGAGAGTAGTAGTCGGAAGTATGTCTAGTGTTAATGTAAATGGCATAGTGATGTGTTTAAACATAATACACGATCTCCTTCTCTTCATTATCTGCCATATCACAATGTAAGAATTAGATAAGTAGGTAAGGAGTACGCCGGCACACCCATTTAGAACAATTTTCGTAGTTCCAAATAGAATACGACAGCACGCGTCCAAAATGGCGCCGCCAAGAGTCAAACTAACTCAACCGCCCTTTTTGCCGCCTTCGACACCACTAATCTGCTCTAGGAGGAAGGAGTTGTTGGTGCTCGATAGCATGCGTCATTATCGTCGTGGCAATGTCATCGTGTAGTATGCGGTGGCTGCTATATGCAACGTTATAGTTCTACATATTAGGCATAAAATAACAACAATTCATACCACAACATACGATTGCAATCATAGCGGTATACTACTCTACTATTACTCTATCTTCCAGTCAACATACTATTGCAATAGACAATTGTGTTAACAATGTTTTAAATAAATGACGGCAGTGGCGGCAACGACGCGTATATATCAACAATATAGTAGTATGTGCTACATCATATCATCGTCATCATATCATCGTCGACAATAACTATTTCTCCTACTCTCCTACCTCATCTACATGATTATCATTCGATATTATACGGTGTGGCCGGCAACGAGCGTGACGATGATATAATAAGATAAGACAACGAGCGTGACGATGATATAATAAGATAAGAATGAAGGTCGGCACGGGGTACCCTCACGTCATCTAAACACATCATATTCGTCGTCATATCTTATGCACAACTTGTTGAATCTGTGGCCCCAGTGGCGTCTTTTAGAGGCATTATACACATGATATCTATAGTATATCTATACGTGCATTTGGTATTAGAGCGGCGGATTATGTTGTATCATTTGACGTTGGTAGTATCGTTCATCGGGGTATATGGATAGATGTGTGGAATATTTATGTGTAGAAGAACTATTTGTATTATGTAGAAGGTGTAGCAGTTAAGATGTTAGAAATTGAGTTGCATGATAGAAGAGGTAAGTTATTTGTTATGCT
>Ga0214479_100613_pt1 | contig 19678 bp, 16 predicted proteins | sample M1_20Mar14CPVII9_5_FD_165054 | JGI IMG/M metagenome (GOLD analysis project Ga0214479, IMG submission 165054) | Marine eukaryotic communities from Monterey Bay, California, United States - M1_20Mar14CPVII9sort6BwellE14 | ecosystem: Environmental > Aquatic > Marine > Unclassified | place: USA...
GGTATCCTTTCTCATTTCGCATCCGTCGCCGAAAATTGCTTCCAGTATATCGCCAAATTTTTTTCTTAAACTGACCGAACTAAGCACAATTAAAACTGATAGGAGTTACCTGGTAGGGTAAACTGAACATTGCCTGGATAAGTCAGCAGAAATTGGAAATTTAAAAAATCTGAGGCAAGAAATCTGCCCCCATGTGGCTGTAAAAGTATGGTGGGGGGCCTTAGAAATATGCTGATGGGTTCATTAACTTGTTATGCACCTATACAATGCCAAACAAGCACTATAATAGCAAGCCTACATCTCCAAGGTGACACTTGAAGGCCAACATTGCCTGGAAGTCAGCAGAAATTGGAATCTGAGGCAAGAAATCTGTCCCCATGTGGCTGTAAAAGTATGACAGATGGCCTTAGAATAGTGCTGGGTGTGTTCATCACTTTGTTATGCACCTATACAATGCCAAACAAGCACTATAATAGCAAGCCTACATCTCCAAGGTGACACTTGATGGCCAAACGTTGCCTGGAAGTCAGCAGAAATTGGAAAAACAAAAAAACTGAGGCAAGAAATCTGCCCCCATGTGGCTGTAAAAGTATGGTGGGGGGCCTTAGAAATATGCTGAATGTGTTCATCAACTTGTTATGCACCTATACAATGCCAAACAAGCACTATATTAGCAAGCCTACATCTCCAAGGTGACACTTGATGGCCAAACATTGCCTGGAAGTCAGCAGAAATTGGAAAAACAAAAAAACTGAGGCAAGAAATCTGCCCCCACGTGGCTGTAAAAGTATGGTGGGGGGCCTTAGAAATATGCTGAATGTGTTCATCAACTTGTTATGCACCTATACAATGCCAAACAAGCACTATAATAGCAAGCCTACATCTCCAAGGTGACACTTGATGGCCAACCGAGTCCGCTTTGGCGGGAGCAGTTTACCCAGTGTTACATTGCCAAACAAGCACTATAATAGCAAGCCTACATCTCCAAGGTGACACTTGAAGGCCAACATTGCCTGGAAGTCAGCAGAAATTGGAATCTGGCGAGGCAAGAAATCTGTCCCCATGTGGCTGTAAAAGTATGACAGATGGCCTTAGAATAGTGCTGGGTGTGTTCTTCACTTTGTTATGCACCTATACAATGCCAAACAAGCACTATAATATTAATAATAGCAAGCCTACATCTCCAAGGTGACACTTGATGGCCAAGCGTTGCCTGGAAGTCAGCATGTGTTCATCAACTTGTTATGCACCTATACAATGCCAAACAAGCACTATATTAGCAAGCCTACATCTCTAAGGTGACACTTGATGGCCAAACATTGCCTGGAAGTCAGCAGAAATTGGAAAAACAAAAAAACTGAGGCAAGAAATCTGCCCCAATGCAGTGGCTGTAAAAGTATGGTGGGGGGCCTTAGAAATATGCTGAATGTGTTCATCAACTTGTTATGCACCTATACAATGCCAAACAAGCACTATAATAGCAAGCCTACATCTCCAAGGTGACACTTGATGGCCAAACGTTGCCTGGAAGTCAGCAGAAATTGGAAAAACAAAAAAACTGAGGCAAGAAATCTGCCCCCATGTGGCTGTAAAAGTATGACAGATGGCCTTAGAAATATGCTGAATGTGTGAATCACTTTGTTATGCACCTATACAATGCCAAACAAGCACTATAATAGCAAGCCTACATCTCCAAGGTGACACTTGATGGCCAAACGTTGCCTGGAAGTCAGCAGAAATTGGAAAAACAAAAAAACTGAGGCAAGAAATCTGCCCCCATGTGGCTGTAAAAGTATGACAGATGGCCTTAGAAATATGCTGAATGTGTTCATCACTTTGTTATGCACCTATACAATGCCAAACAAGCACTATAATAGCAAGCCTACATCTCCAAGGTGACACTTGATGGCCAAACGTTGCCTTGCCTGGAAGTCAGCAGAAATCACAGAATCTGAGGCAAGAAATCTGCCCCCATGTGGCTGTAAAAGTATGACAGATGGCCTTAGAATAGTGCTGAATGTGTTCATCAACTTGTTATGCACCTATACAATGCCAAACAAGCACTATAATAGCAAGCCTACATCTCCAAGGTGACACTTGATGGCCAAACGTTGCCTTGCCTGGAAGTCAGCAGAAATCACAGAATCTGAGGCAAGAAATCTGCCCCCATGTGGCTGTAAAAGTATGGTGGTTCCTCAAGAAGGGGCTGTAAAAGTTTATATGGTATCACCGATGCAAAATATTAGGTAGTTAACAATTAACCACTTTTAGAGCATTTGATAAGCAAATTTTTTATTGTAGTCAAATCACACATATAACATTCAGCTTTGTGTACAACATAACCTTCTTTTCATTTATTTACATGTATTCAATATTCACATTTACATCACACACCACATTACACTCCCAAAGATAATTGTAAAGTAATAGATAGACATTGAAAGATTACTTGCTCTGGCGGAAGCTGATAATCCAACTTTCATATACCTCTTATCAACGCTTACTTCACCTCTACTGCCTTCTTCTTCATCCTCCCATGCAAACTCTGATATGTGAAAGTCAGCAGACGATGGCTGTGAAAGCTGTCTCTTTGACTCGGGATCATTATCCTGAACTTGAACCGCTCCGAAAAAACTCTCTGTCATATATGATTCTTCTGGCATTGACATTTCAGCTACTTGCATTGGCATGGACATCATTTGACGATAATACTGTTGCTTCGATTGAGACATCGTGCGACCCCATTCTTGATCAGCTTGGTCGTTAACAAGACGACGAACGTCTTCAGTTCCTGTTTCTACTATTGGTGAACAGTACCCATATCCTACTTCCCGTTTCCACTCACATATGCCACCATTCTTTTTGATACACAGTCGCATACTCAAGTCTGCACACGGACCATCAATTCGTGGTACAATATCACTTCTCGATACGGGGGAAGCAGTTGGAACCTGTTCTCTAGTGGGATTTGGGGTAGGTGAAGATGTTGGGGACACTGATGGTGGTGTGCCAAAACAATTGCTCTCCTGTCGATCCCAAGTACAGTAATTTTGCTTCCTGCAGAGTCTTTGCTTCTTCAAATCAGCACACATTACATTAGGCTCAGGTGTTGCCGGAGTTGGATACAACGTTGGTTTTTGAGTTACAGGAGAAGCACTTAGTGAGGTTGATGCTTCTTCCAGATCTTGAATTGGCGCAGGAAAACACTTTCCTTTGTCTCCATTCCATTTGCATTCAACTGCATTACGACATACCCTAATCTTTTTAATAGAAGAACATTGAAATGCTACCGGAGAGGTGCTAGGAGAGGCCGATGTTGGACTGGGGGTCAAGATACTTTGTTCAAGATCGTCAGGAGCAGGAAAACAACGATCTTTGTTTCTATTCCATGTACATTCTTCAGATTTATGACACAATCTACTCGTTATAATAGATTTGCAATCAACATCGGATGATACCGGAGACAGGCTTGGAGAGACTGTCGTTGGACTTGGAGTCATGATTGGAACTACGTCTTCTGCTTCATGTGTATCTTGTGTAGGACTATCAATGTAACAACGCAAATTGATATCATCCCATGCACACATTTCACTTTTCTGACACAGCTTCGTTTTTTCTATGACTGAGCACTCATCTTCAATGTCAGGAAGTGTAGGATTAGCTTCTTCTTTCTCCTCCACTATAGTATCATTTCTGCCATTCAAATTAAGTGCAAAAGCTAAGCGAGTAGGATGATATCCCAATCCATCTCCACCCCTTGCATGTAAAAAGATGTTTTCTCCATCTTCATCAATAGGAATCTCTCCCTCTTCCACTAATATTTTAGTGAAGATTAAAATAACACCAAAATCATCTTGAGTAATAGATGCATCTTTCAATGTCTGTTCTTCAGATAATGTGACTTTACCACCTCCTAGCAAATACTTTTGTACTGTATTTCCATTGGGTATTCCGATGATAGCATAGCTATTTTTCATCTTTCCATCGTCACTAATGCCTATTCATACCCATCCTTCATGATTTCGTACCTCTAACCTTCCACATAGATATCCACTTGAGCTAGTAGTTGATGGTACTAGAGCATAATGTAGTGTAGCACTTGTATCGATTTCCTTTAGATATGTCAATGTGTCTGGACATACATCGGATCTTGGTGTATCCAACATCAACGGTGGTGGTACAACATGATTCAGCAAATCAAGATCGACGCAACCTCTCATACCAGCCCATGTACAACCTACAGTTCTTATACAATTTTTTTCTTGAGTCCTATATGTACATCGATCATGTTGAGCACTCACCTCCAAATGACGACGATCATTACCCTCACTGATCAAATAACATTCAGTATTCTTACTAATGATATCACATAGCGGATTACGCTTGCATGCTCTCCATGCCAATCCTGTACATTCATTGCTCTCTTCGAGTATCAATTCTGGCAGTACTTCATTGTGAGGAGACTCACTTGGGCTATCTGTAGGCTTGAAAGTTGATGGAGATACTGTCGGATTAGACGTAATAGGAAAGTCGCTTGGAATATTTGAAAGAGTAGGACTCAATGTAGGGAAATACGTTGGCCAATTGGTTGGTATTAGAGTTGCAACCTTATTACTCTCCTCTTCCGTCTCTTCTTCTTCAAGAAATGTCATCATACTCATACTAATACTCAGATCAGGTGACAACGAAGGACTTAATGTGGGGAATAATGTTGGAAAGTATGACGGATATGGTGTTGTGGGCGAATATGTTGTTGGTGCATTAGATTGAGGTTTGATGATACCATTAACAAACCCGGGAGTATTACAACTACCTGATTTACCTTCTTCACCCCCCTCTTGCCATTCACATGGTGAATTTTTACGACATTTCTTTTGAGTAGTATATTGTACACATGTATCAACTTGGAGGAAGCTAACTTGTGCAGATGAGGTGCATACTTGACCCTCCCAAGCACATTGGATATCTTCTCGTTTGCATTGTTTTTTATTCATTGTATTGCAATCAATCTGTTCGATGACAGTAGGAGTGTTCTCCTCGTCGATGATTGCAACAGCAGGCTCCTCGATGGATTGCATAGATAATTGTTCTTCTCCACGGACTACACCACGAGTAATAATTCCATCTCGTTCCAATTGTCGAGGAGTATATTCTCGTTGTTGCTCAATCTCTACAACATTGGAAACCTTACTCTTAACACGAGATGTGAGTACTGCATTTTGCCCTCGACGACGTTTTGGTTTATTATTATTATCGTTGTTAGTAGTAGATAGTTGACGATGTGACGCATCTACTGTAGATGGAATAATCGTCGCAAGAACTGCAGCAGCAACGACGGCAATCTTCATCTTTTTGATATATCTCTCAAATTGTAGTATTTCAATTATCGGTTTTGTCTATACTCTTATATTCTTATATCGGTATAATCTGTCTATTGCAATACAGAATTAAACTGATGCTAAAGATAGTCTACTCCATCCCAAATGCATTGATCATTCATATAGAGAGGGTGGAGGCAAGTCAGGTAGTGGAGGCAACAGGATACCCTTCGACTCCTCTCTCGTGCTTTCTCTCCCCCAACAAAATGAACTTTTACGCAACGACAGCAATCTTCATCTTTTTGATATATCTCTGATTTTTTATCAGACAAGGAAGGGTGTGCGGATCCCTATGAATATATCCTAAATGTTTGCTTGCTGAGAATATGCTTTTTGATTCAGACAAGACTATTGTCAGGACTGTCCTACTAGTTTTATTCAAGTTATGTAAAATATACCTCAACGAACGACAATTAGTTGGCAAAATGATCTTTTTCAATGTAATCGTTCCACTCTGCTTTGGCCTTTTCATCTTCTTCTAGCGTAATCTCATCATCAGTTCCCGTTTTCATAATAGCCGAGAGTTTATCATTGTACCTTTTCTTGAGTGCCTCATTGGCATTATTATAGAGTCTTCAACTGCGTATCAATCTCTTTCAAGCTACTTTCTCCCTCTTCGACGACATTACGATAAGACTCTACAAGAATCTTCTTCTCGATCTTTGCCTTGGCCTCGTTCACACACTTTTCAACTTCAGATTTATTATCATGTAATTCATTTGATGCTAGCTCCGCTTTCTCTGTATTGACGTCTTTGCTGTGTGATGCCATTAGAATTGAGATTACCTCACAGTATTCTTTTTGCAAGTATGCTAAATCATTCCCCGATCGTAAATCCACATTACTCTTGAATCTCTGGAGCACATTTTCGATTTCATTCAACTGGGCAGTATCGTTGGTTGAAAGTAGATCCCCTAACTCCTTTACAGCAACACGGCCATTGGATTACTAGATTCCTCCGCAAGTTGCATAATACCATCCAATAACGTTTGCTTGTTTGCAAGTTGATCGTCTCCATTCTCTTCTTCACGTTTGTCCAACTCCTTCTCACGATTATCCAACTCCTTCTCACGATTATCCAAATCCAACCTACATTTCTTATTCTCCTCATCACGATTATCCAGCTCCAACTTACGTTTCTTATTCTCCTCATCACGATTATCCAACCCACTCTCGCGTTCATTCAACTCTTGCTCCTTCTCATTCAGCTCCTGCTCACGAATTTTCAATTGTTGATCTTCGTCCTCCATATCCTTATCATTCACCATTGAAACTGGCACCCAGACCCCTTTTAAACAAAGCACAAGATAATTACACTATAAACAACAAATGGCAGCAAAACATCATATAATAAAACAAAATGATAAACTCACCCCGATCTTCATCCCAACTACAACCCTTCCGTATTTATATCCCAACCATTTTTTATCATGACAATTTGTCATGATCGGGAATAAATTTCCAACCGTTAGCGACCCTATCATGACCGAAAGTCATGATAAGATATTGTGACGTGGAATACTTGCTGCCGATCATGAGCTCGAATGAGGATACGGTATCCTTTGCAATTTTTGCAATTGCAAAACATCAACTTTGTCGACGTAGTGTTTTGGGGATTAAGTGCACTTAAAAAGTGCCATATTGGACTTCAATTAAGTGCATTTAAGTGGCAGTTTGGGCCTTTATGGGAATAAACTTAAGTGATTTAAGTTGACTTTTATGGACTAAATCGGCCATATATCGGCCGATATTGAGAATTATGTAATCATGAAATGATCTAAATAGATGTACTAATCAAGAGCTATCCAAAAATGCAATAAAAAGACACCAATTTTGAAATGTGGTCTGACCCCCAACTTATCTCAAGAGAGGGCTAGTCTCCATAGTCACATGTGACATAAGCGGTACTAAGTGGTACTCAGTTTGTATGTAGCTTACTAGGTGGTGTGACACAAGCGGTACTCACGTAGGGGTCTACGTAGAAATGTACCAAGCACTTAAGTGCACTTAAAAATGGCCTATATTTGGATTATTTTGCACTTAATCCCGATCGACTATGATGCAGCTACACGATACGTGATACGGGCGTCCATTGCACCATCAAATCGGCCGTCGAGAATAGTATAAGTGAAGTATCGGCGGCGCCGTCTACGATGGTTTTTCATGTTATTGCAATAGATTGAAAATTGGTATCCTCTTATCATGACTTTCAGTCATGATAAGGCCAAAGCATGGTTTCTACGTAGAAGCTAGCGGATCATGACAAATTGTCATGATCAGAAAAATGGTTGGGATAGAAATGACAAGCTATAAATAGTTCAAGCTAACCCGTACAATAACATCTGCTAGCTTCGACCATAGAGAAGCATCATCATTGTCATCTCACTACGTCATCGTACCCACATTCTTTCATTTTCCCAGTTGTTTGTGTATCGTCATCTTTCTCATATCACCCCTGATTATCACTACCACTCATTTTTATAATCGACTATCATCATTAATATCATAACATCACACCACCACAACAGCAACTCTTATCAAACAACATCTCTACAACAAGCAACTAACATGAAGACTTTCACATCGATATTACTCCTTTCAACAACAATCGTCAATGGACAAATTGCAACACGACGAGGTGCCAAACCAACATCATCGTTGTCATCATCTATTGTTCGTACTCGTGTCCTACGAGGGAATAATAATGGCGGCCATCTACTACAGCAAAGTCGACGAGAGACAAAAGCAGAGAAGAAGGATACTACTGGTTCGGCAAAAGCAGAGAAGGAGCGTATGAAATCAAACAAGATGATGAAGGCCAAATCAGCAAAGTCATCATCGTCGAAAGGAGGAATGGTGGCAACATCCACCAATATAGATGCCCTTACTGGCGACTCCTTCCTCACGTCAGCCGGAGACAACGTTGAATTCATGTCATTATCACTACAAGACGATGGTATGAGTATGATGAATCTTGATGCTATGTCTATCCCAGAAGGATCCACCCCACAAGATGGAGATGTTGTCTCGCAAGAAGACGAAGAAGAAGCTGCTGCTCCTATTCAAGAACCATTGGTACGAGGTAGTGCCAATATCAAGTCGAGCAGTATTTCCATCGGTGCTGTTTTGGTTGGTACCTTTATTATGTTGTGGTAAAAGAAAGGTAAAAGTATGTATTGATGTCGCACCTATATATGACTTTCATTGAATGTAGTCATGGTTGCAATGGTGTTACTGGGAAGGAAGTTCGACAGAAGATTTGAAATCTTGTGCTTTTTATTGAACTTCTATAATGATAGAGATATATTTAAAGATACTAGGAAAATAGGTTTGATAAAGACAGATTCTCACCATCCCATCCCATCAACTCATCATATTGACAGGATGGGATGTAGTTTAAGAGTTGCGCTCTTCCTTTCTACTTAATCAATTCAAAAATTTATGTAACAGAAAATAATACTATGGTTCTCGAGGAACTTGGCATAATTGTTACTAGTGCTACTCTCTATTTTACACAATATTTTGAGACCTCTAATCCATTGCTGCTTTATACTCTATCTCCACTACACATATGTTCCACTGCTGCTTCATGATCTATCTCTGGCTACACTAATGTTGTCGACTATTTTTGAGGTGTATTCTTCCAATGAGTTCCTGATTTCCCCTCATAAGTTTGCAGATGGGAAGAAAGCGTAGGAGATACCACCAACGTTTATAAAGTCCACCTTTGGTTCTACTGAGCCCGACGAACAAACAGCCACATCGGTACAAACTGTTTCATTTAACAATTCGTTACTTGATAGTTGTTCTATATTACATTTATCTTTCTTTATGTTGCATGATGATTGGGTGGTAGCTGCTCTAGTTTGTTGCACTTTTCTAACACTGCTTTGAACAACTGTATCCTGTTGAATGTGGTGACTGCTCTTAGAAGAATCATTTTTACTAATATTCAATTTTCGCTGTCGGACTCGTCCTATAATATTCCACATAATTATTGTTAATAGTGAGTGAAGTGTGTGATTTTGTTATGGATTGGTCGCCGTCTATTCTGTTTGGTAGTATCACTCCGATTGTGGTTTAGCAACTATGTGAGAAAGATGCAACGTTGCAGCTTGATCTAACACGTTGCCACAAGATTATGGAGTGATGATGCTTTGTTTTTTTTTATCTGGTCCCCGAGAGATGAAGAGAGTGTTATTACAACCATCGGCATGGCCGTCTTAGCCAACAGTTCTTCATACACATAGGAATAGTACTAACTCATGATAGGTATCCTTAATTGCCGCCGCTAGAATCTCTTTACACAACTTCCCCCCCCCTACTAGCTATATTTCCCACCTACACCAATCTCAATCGGTAGCAGGCTCCTCCCATACATAATTTATAAAGTACTTCAATTCAACTATCAATAAATAATCATGAAGACTTTCATCACAATAGCAATCCTCCTTTCAATTTCAACAAAATCCAATGCTCAAATTGTAACAAGACGACGAGGTAGTGCTAAGCCTACAATTGTGAGAAATCGTGTACTCCGTGGAAATCCACAACAACAACAGCAACGTAGAGTAGAGAAGACTTCTTCAGCCAAAGCAGAGAAAGCAGCGTCGGCCAAATCAGCAAAGATGTATAAGAATACCAAGTCAGCAAAGGCATCATCATTCACTGACGCAATTCAAGAAAGTCCTACAGCATTGATTGCCGTTTCAAGATATGATGAGAATGGTAAACTAATCACGGAATACTTCAATTCGCCACCGGAAGGATATCAATTAACTCTAGATCAAAATTTAGAAGCTATGTCTACTCCACTTCAAGATATGATGAGTATGTCTATGATAGGTGCACTTGTAGAAGAAGCGACAGAAAAAGAGGAGGAGGAGGGAGAAAACGCTTCTTCTTCTTCGATTATTCAAGCACCAGTAGCACCATCTGCTAGTACTTCTGTAAAGTCTAGTAGTCTTTGTATTGTTGGTACTATCTTGACTGGTATCTTCATGCAGTTGTAGAAAGAGGAGAGGTACCCCGTATTACCTTTATTTATTTTGAAATGAGTTGAGTTGAACAGTTAAATAGGGAGGCTGCGCAATTGTACCATCTAGAGTCATGAGCTGCGCCACAAGGAAGAAGTCCCAAAAGACATCATGAGATTTTTGTTGAAAGACTTGCGTACTTGTTAGAAGAAGTATTGTTTTGCAATGTTATCATACGTACAAAATTAAAGCATACTAGGAATAGAATTACTAGGGTGAACATTATGATAAGTACTGTGAAGCAGTGTCTCATAGTTTTGTGCTAACAAATATTATCACATGTACCCAGCAACTAGAAAAAATTGAATGATCTCGCTCCTGTCCGTGATCTCTCACTCTAGTGAAACAATCTCTGTGCCAGTCTATTGCAAATCATCTCTTTTCGAAAGTTCTAGCTTGGATATCTCCCTGAGCTCACCCCCGCAAAATTCAAGCACCTCATGATACAGTGGTTTTGGTAATTGTATACACTGCTTTAACACCAATGGTCTTGAGCAAGCAACAGGTTGATATTTCCCCGCTGTAACAGCCGCATCCAAATCACCCCCAATATACTTTGTATTACCAACAATGAACCGAAAATCTAATGGTTTGTACTTTCCACTTAATATGCCGTCCATAGCAGCTTCTAATCCCCCTTTGAAAAAAGTTAGGACGCTTTGTGAGTAATTGAACATATGATATGCACAAAAATATAAATTCAACTTACCAATGTATATCCCTGTGCCGGACGCAATTTCCACAGCACCATCAAGATTATTAATGCCATGTATCATTTTTGCAGGTTTATCCATGTCGTCCGGTCCACCTACATATACTGCACACTCATTCTCAAATACTGACAAAAATTTGACAACGTTCTGTGTTTCTACTCCATCACTCTCTTTGATATTTATCATTGCACCCTGCTCTTTCAAGCCTCCAAATAACACCAACCTACCCAGCGACTCAGATAATTTGAATGCCATTGGTCGATTAATTGTTAAGGTTGTACAAGAACCCGACTTTTCATCCTTTTCAACCACCAACGCAACTTCCTGCCATGAGTCTTGATGAGAAATATAAAGTTGTAGTATCTCTAGAGACTCTTCATCTAATTCTTCTGGAGCAATCTTACCATTGACATTAGCAGTCGACATGATTTTTACTAATTCACTCTTTAATAACTTCTCAGCTCCTCGGTACCAATAGGTTGACTTAGCTGCTAGTAGTGAAAAGGATGAGGAGGAGTTGCTTTCACCATCTTCTTCATCCTCATCTTTAATTTGTGTTGAATCTATCGATCCTTCAATGATATCAGATGATTTACTATTAGTAGCACTAGCAACCCCACCAGTAGAAGCTGATGAACTCAAGCTAATACTCGGTGGTATGCAATCTTCTTTACTATAGTCATCTGAATCTAAAAGTGCATGTAACCTTTTCGATATATGTAAGTTGGTGTTTTTATATATCTCAGCTTCCAATGGCATACGACATACTAATCCGCCAACTTCAATTATTGACGATTCGTGAGCCCATACCCCTGAAAGATATTCTTCTGCCAATACTGAGTTTTGTGAGGACAGCAATACCCTATGATAACGATGATGACGATGATAATAATAATATGAAGAGATAAAAGGTAACATGAGATGTATCTATCATTTTCTTCTTGTTGTATTGCAACATGAGGATAATTGCACACTTCCTTCACTTACTCATTTTGTCTAGAGACTGATTTTGGTCTTTCTTTTTTATTGGGCGTTGTTGCAATAGAGTTTGTATCTTGTTGAGTTGTAGTATCTTGCAAATCTATGCCATCAATAGATGAGTACGACGAAGAGGAGTGATCAGTATTAGCTAGATTCATACGGAATGTTCTCCAATCACCAAGAGAATTTTGATCTATATCATCATCATCACCAATGTTATCGTCGTCATCTCTATTATTCGATGACATGAAACAACATGATGTTATTATGGGTGATGGTACGTTTGTGTTGGTGAAGGTATGCTGCTGTGTAATAAAGCCATTGATCGCTACCGGAAATACCAACAACAAAAAACCTATAGACGAGTATGTGAATGTCATCATAATAAGAGATGTACTATGAGTTTGGTAGCTCTAGTCCTAGAGAAGAAGTATGAGGAGATGTCAGCAGGTATCTTTTCTCGATGATTTCGTTGTAGGGAATGAGTCTATTAGGTACAGTTACAAATTATAGGAGTCAGGGAGATTCGATCGATGCGCGTGGGTGGCAACAACTATTCATTATTTACCATTGCAAAGCTATAGGGATTTACTTGTTGTTATTATCATCAGCTAGTATATAAATACATATAATACATAATATCGTGTCATAAAAAAAAAACTTCAGAGCAACTGACAAACTGAAGAAGTAAGAACCTAATGCCAGCTTCAATCTACCAGTCCTTCAACATTAGAAACAATTCCAATACCAATAGAGGAACTCGTATGATGCATAGAATAATGGGGAATTTATCAAAGGAGACAAAGAGGCCCGCAACAGAGACCCCTCTAAGTACTGGTGATGCTGAAGAATCTGAAGAATCACAAGAAAATATTAATATTGATACAAGTAACACGAGCAACATTAGTACAGCAACAACAGCATCAGACAATGATGTGGCATTACAAATAACAGATCCACAAAATAATCCTCGAGCTCTTAAAATATTATTCCTATCCTCCGATACGGGCGGCGGTCACCGTGCCTCAGCTACCTCCCTTGCACAGCAATTTCAACAATTATTCCCAGGATCAGAATATGAATTATGTGATATAGTACAATTAGATGGTCCTCCACCATACAATTCTTTGGTACGAACATATAAACATTTAAGTGCACATCCTCAGCAGTGGAAATTTGTTTATACCGTATCAAATAGTAGGGCATATGAAATGTTAGCTGATGTGCACATGAAATCAGCAATGGAACGGAGTGTACGTAAACGTATCCAATCTTATGATCCAGATGTTGTCGTATCAGTCCATCCATTAATGACGAATGTACCAGTATTGGCATGTCGAAATATTACTAAGGGAACTGGTAAACATTTACCTATATTTACAGTATGTACCGACCTTGGATCAGCACATTCAATGTGGTTTGCTAATGGTATTGAAAAGTTATTCGTTGCATCTGATGCTATTAAAGAATTGGCAATGCAACGTGGTAAAGTTGCTGAGGAGAAGATTATTATTAGTGGACTACCCATCCGTCATGATTTTGCTGTACAGGCCGAGAAGATGGGTAACCGCCATTCAGTTGAGGGTAAAGAATACCAAAAGTATGTTAGAGAGGAGTTGGGGTTGGAGAATTATTCAGAACGAAAGATTGTTTTAGTAATGGGTGGTGGTGAGGGATGTGGAAGATTGTCAAACATTGTCGATGCATTATACTTGCAATTTACGGAGCGGGGTATGGAGGCATTAATATTGGTTGTGTGTGGGAGGAATGAGAAGTTAAAAGAGTCATTAGAAAAGAGAGATTGGGACGGATTAGCCGAAAAGTTTCAACTGGCTAGAACGTCAGGTGCAGACTTTGAATCATGTGTAGGTTTATTGAGTGATGTTGGTTGTATCAATCCTGGAGGGGGTGTGGCGAACCATTTACGTAGGATTATTAGCACACCTAGTATGACATTGGGTTGGGATGGAGGGGGATTACAGTCACCTACCGACCCATTTAGTCCTACACCAGAGAAGGAGATGAGTAAGGAAGGTAGTAGGTCTGTTATGTATGAAGATCATCATGGCCATGCCACGAGTCTACCGGGATCGAGGAGTACATCACCTGCCGCTGATATGGAGAGCAGGGATGCCAGTGTTGAGGTTGTTACTAAAAGCTGTGCCCAAAGGAATAATTTGTACGATCTACAGTCATTACTCCAACCATTGGACTCACAGGACGATGGCGTTAAAGAACAGGGAGTTACTGATGTGTCGTCCCCACAGACATCAACACTTTCTCAAGAGAGTGGAAATAGCTTCATTGACCCTCCCGTTAAGGTTATTGGACTTGGGTTCATTACTAAGATGGCAGAATATATGGTGGCAGCTGATGTTCTCGTGACCAAAGCCGGACCAGGCACAATTGCTGAGGCTGCAGCAGTGTCATTACCAGTCATGCTTACCAGTTTCTTACCCGGTCAGGAAGAGGGTAATGTAGACTTTGTAATTGAAGGCAAATTCGGAACTTTCGTGTCTGACTCAGATCCACAGGAAAGTCATCCTTCAGTATAAAGTCTCGACGATTTGGCTGTTTTATTTGACCTTTACCTGCCTTTGCTTGATTGCTCTTGGAAGTTATATGTACTAACATATGTTACTATCTCTTCTCTCTCGTCATCACAAATCGTGATAACGCGCATCTTCCAGGGTATATCTGATGTTGTGGCAGGGTGGTTATTAAATGAAGCAAAGTTACAGGAACTAAGTGATAACGCTAAAAAATGTGGATCTCCAGATGCAGCAGCTGAAATTGTTGAAAACATTGGAGAGTCGGCTTTGAGATGGAAGAATCATCATACTGAGGAGATAGAGATAATTAGTGAGGAGAAGGTTACATCTTAAGAAATATGCCCATGGAGAGAAAAGGTTTGTATCGATGTAGTGTATCAGATGCTCTCCTGTGCAGCTAACAATAATAGATAATTATATGTACATATACGTATAATGGCGATTGCTCAGTAAGTAGATACCTATTACATCTTTTTGACCTTTTCATCTGATCCTCTTTCTTTAACTCGTTTTCTTACTCTTTCTTGTCGTCTATCCCAATAAATATCTTCTTGATCTACACCAATTATGTCATCGATAGATTTATGTCCATTCTCTAGTATTATTTCAACAAGCTCTTTCCTTATCCGACTCACAACACCGGGGCCTTCATACACCATGGAACTGTAGATTTCTACACAAGATGCACCTGCCTTGAGCTTATCATAAGCATCTCTACCACTAGCAACCCCTCCTGAACCAATGATGGGTACTTTGCCATTCGTGAGCTTATACATTTGGCGGATACATTCAGTTGACCGCTCTTTAATAGGTTCACCAGAGAGGCCTCCTCTTTCATGCTTATGTCTCGATACTAACGCTTCTGGTCTAGCATTTGTCGTGTTGCTCACAATCATACCGTCTATGCCAGTCTCCAATACAACAGCTGCCACATCAACCATATCTTCAATCGATAGATCAGGAGCAAGTTTTACAAATAGCGGGGCATGCGATGCATATTCATCACGAGCTTTGATTGTCGAGGCAAGAAGATTCTTCAGAGGTTCACGCTGTTGGAGAGAACGTAGTCCAGGCGTATTTGGCGAGGAGACATTAATGACCAAGTAATCAGCATATTGTCCCAATTCACGGATTCCAATTGTATAGTCTGCAACCTCATCCTCACTCAGCTTATTCTTTCCCAAATTCACACCAAGTACACCAGTTCTCCCTTTACTCGTCATGACTTTATTCCAAGCCCACCCTAATGCCCATAGAAGCTTATTATCACCTTCTAATCCAGTGCTAGTATTACCTCCAAATCTCATATACTTATCTTCTAACTTCTTGAATTGCGAGATACGCTTGTCCAAATCAAGATTGTGTAATACATTATTATTTTCCTTCTCTTCATCATTTACATCTGCAGGCTGTTCGTCTTTCTCCTCACCTATCTTCTCACCATCATCGGCCGCAAGTAACGTTGCTGCTTCCACATCACCCTTCTTTTTCAATAAAGTTGTTGCAACATCACTTCCCCTACCACCAAACTCTATTCTATACTCTTCCAAACGCTCTCTAACTTTGTCAACTCCATCTGAATTAAATCCAAATCGATTAATAACACCCTTATCTTCTGTCAATCGAAAACTTCTTGGTTTATCATTACCTGACTGAGGTTTTGGAGTTACACTACCGATTTCAACGAATGAAAATCCTAAATCAAAACATCCCCGAATAGCTGTACCATTCTTGTCGAAACCAGCCGCTAATCCAATTACACCGGGAAGAACCAATTTTCTTTGTCCTTGATTACCAATTTCAACTTTCATATTAACTCGACAATCGTCACAACTACCCTCTTTACTCAGCCTTGGTGCCAAGTTATGCTTAACAACTTCTAATGCTAGATTATGAGCAACCTCTGCATCGAATATCCGTCTACTCCATGGTGTAATGAAGTGATCAAATAGGTAGTGATATGTTAGTGAACTACGCCCCTCTGGAAGATGCGCGTTCAGCAATTTATGATGACAAAAAGAGATGGGAAGTAACTTCTGTTAGTGCATGTTTATTGAAAAAGGCAATCAAATAGGGCATAGGTCAAAGTAACCAGCCTTCATATCAAACACAAGAAAACACAGATAAAACAGTACAAACGGGACTTTCCAGATGGTAAATGCGTGGTTAATTCAATGAAGGTTACTGCAGCCGCGGCCTTGATGGCTGTTGATTTTATCTTTTGTACTATCTTTTGTGTGAATGATGACATGATTTAGGTATTAATAGAACCGATACATAGGTAGGCTACAACAAGTAAAATCAACTTCAGATGAATGACATACCTACCTATTATTTGCCCAAAATGACAAATGAATTAAGAAATATCATGGGCGGGTGAAGAGAAAAGGATCCGTTGATATCCTTTGGCTCGGAACTTACTAGAGCAAGTCTAGTGATCTAGTCTAAAAGTGACTAATGAGCTACTAGTGTCTACCCATATCTGTGGCGGGCTGGGGCGGCATCAACGTTACCAAGCAGTGTCCTTATGAGGAGTTGAGGAGGAGTATGATAAATTGATTGAGCCTATGATATCTTTCTCTATCTTGTCCAGAACCGAGGGAAGACAGACATTACTTTCCTATTCAGTTCAACTCCAATCTTAAATTGTGTTTCATCATCTCTGACGGCTAGAACGTCATGCTGTTGAAACTTTTCATCAGCTGATGTTGTAGCTTTCATCAATGAGTTGGCTGCTTCGAATCCAGACACGTATGCTCTCTCCTGGCATAACCCCTTCGCTCCATGCTCACGATCTCCCATTCGTACCCAATCTCCAGCACATTTTACATTTGGGAGGACATTGTTCCCAGCTCCCTCTAGTGGTGGCCGAAGAGCATAACTACCAGTTGAAAACCAAGACACTACACCAGCATATTTCCCAACCCAACTATCAACAAGCTTGGCATCTGCAAACTTGGGAACTGCACTTGGTAACAATTCGTCAGTGAGAATCCGAACAATATCTTCGTCAGACATACTCAATAAACTTCCAGCGTTATAAAAGTCGCATGCAACGACCGAACCTAAAGTAGTCACATTATTATTCTTCTCAAGCCCCCATAATTCTGATAAGCTCTCCTCTTGGAACTGATCTAACATGAAGAAGGTACCTCCTGCCCCGCGCAGAGCCTCGAATCTAGAGAAGACATTTGCCGGAGATCGCGTCTCAACTTTCCTGTCAAAATATAATCGACAGCTAATTACATCAATTCCTTTCAGACTTGCAGCTTTTCCAAAGACAGGTAATCGAGCCAACCCGGGGCTTGATGATACCACTGCTTGCATACCTTTCACACCCAAAGCGAGCACTACTCCATCAATATCGTCAATCTCTTCAACTTGTCCTGTTTGTGTGTTGAGATATGACACCTTTGATGCAACACACAAACCATCTTCGCCTTTTTCAACTACTGATACTTCTTTCACTCGACATCCGCCCAAAACTTTCAGAGGTGATTTATTCTCTTCATCCATCAATCGTCTTGAAAGTGGCAAAATCAACGAGTCACTAACCGTTCCATTCCTTATCCATCTTACATCAAAGCTATCTTGATGTGCCAAGGCGTAATAATAAAGTAACTCCATTACTACTAGTGCACTGAGCTCCTCTGGAGGTTTGAATAAGCCTACAAGTAATGTCGGGCAGATGAAATCACTAACAAGTCTTTCAGACAGCTTGAATTTGATAAACAACTCGTGCGCTGTCATTCGATCATACTGCAGCTTCGTTTCCTCGTCACCACCAAGACAGTCGATAGTAGCAACTAACAATCCAATCATTGATGCTCTATCTGTAATCGGCAACCGTTCAAAATAGGGTATAGTGGCTAATACTTGACCCAAAGGAGATGGAAGCTGTGGAAAGACATCACTGCCAGTTTGTTCTTTGATTACATCCTTGAGTGCATTTCCAACGATTCCTGGAAATGAATCAAGTATACTATCAACTGTTGTTTCTGAGAAGACCGGCGCTGTAGCTTCTAATCCATCTGGACTGTAAAAACTACTATTCGTAAAGGGTGTGAACACCTCATTCTCATCAAGACCTAATTGATTGCATAGCTCATAAATATTTGGATAATCTTTCCAAAATCCTCTTGTGCCGGCTTTTTATTCCATGCAGAAGTTTACAAAGAAAGTGTGTAAACACATGATAATTTGTGCAATCATATGATATAAGATATGAATAAGTTCTCACCTTCAACTGGCTTACCAGAGGGTGATAGATAAGGGGTCTTCCCGGTTGGATCGGGTAATGCATCAATCATTACTACTTCTAAATTGTCAATGCCACTCTCACATAGACTTTTTGCTGCTCCCCATCCTCCCCAACCACCTCCAATTATGACATATTTCTTCTTTGACTTATAACGACCTTCTACTTCAGTTACTTCTTCTTCTTTGTCGATAGGTTGAGTGTTGGCTATCTCTTGCAAATAATATGTATGTGTTGTTGTTCTAATTGTGGGTATTTGTGGGGATACAAAAGCTTCAACTCTACCCCTACCACCACTAACTAATATCAACAGTGTTGTTGAAACTCCTCTCATGTTGAGGCGTTGTACTATGCTTCCTCCACTATTATATTGTATGGTAAATCGCTCTAGCTGCTGATTACTGCTGACACAGAACAGTACGATATGTGTGTGTGGCGATTAAGTAGAAGAGACCATTATGCACTAGGCATATGCGTAAATGATCTAAAGTAGTGGCATTATCATGTACACATTCACTGTCTCCAACAGTGGGCAAAGCATTCATATCAGTATCATTATCTATTTCCATATCATTCTCGTTTATGTACGGTAGACGGTAACGGATTTCGGTATCCTTTTTTCCCATCAGGAGGCACTCCAATTGGACTCTTCGCCAGGTACAAAGCAGTACGAAAAAAGGGAGACGTACGCTTTGCCTCGCAAAGACTCCACGGAAAAATCACAAAACTAGGGCTAAGCGATTTTTTTATTATTTTATTG
>Ga0214479_100614_pt1 | contig 19640 bp, 14 predicted proteins | sample M1_20Mar14CPVII9_5_FD_165054 | JGI IMG/M metagenome (GOLD analysis project Ga0214479, IMG submission 165054) | Marine eukaryotic communities from Monterey Bay, California, United States - M1_20Mar14CPVII9sort6BwellE14 | ecosystem: Environmental > Aquatic > Marine > Unclassified | place: USA...
CATTTGCAGCACAGTCGGCACAATTTGACACTTCCATACACCCATCACAATCAAGTTCACATACACATTCTTGACACAGATCCCGATCACAACAGTCACAATGATACAAGTCAGGATTACACTCCCTACATGTAGTTTCGTTGCAAACGGCACACTTTTTGATTTGTCGGCCGGCATGATCTTCATCGTTCTCACAACAATACTTCCTTTCACAGCTTGGGCAGCTTTTAAGCGTATCGCCCCCTTCAAAAGTAATACTGAGTTGATTCCATCTCATTGTCCCACATGGACGATGACTCCAGACACACTCGGAACAAGCCATTTTATATGTTCTCATACGGGGGTTCTGATATTTAAGAAGATATTTGGCACGCATCTCACTCTTCTCACTTTTACTCATCAGTTCATATCCTTCATATCCGAAAGTTTGTGGAATGTACATCTCCACAAGAAAATCTTTCAATCTCATACTCGGTTCGTCATGCCATACTTTTGGCATATGAAAAGACCTTAGTAAGTTCTGATTCTTGGCCATGATGCTTTCAAAGATAGGTAATACTGCATCAAACGACAGCGTCGGAGTCATACTATCAACCTCCTCGGATACTATACACAAATCAACCCTTTTCAACAATATTGACCCACGTAGCGGTACTAATCCATCTCCTCTAACATTAATACAATGAGGAAGTCTAATGTTTTCGAGATTATTCACAGCATCAATACATACTAAAATGCCAGCAATGTCCCCATCGGTTAATCTCATCCGTAAACTTTTGTCAAGATCCAAGAGATCGAGTGTCTTCCAATCCTGATTATATGTGATATGCCGAAAGTCACTACTGGTATACTTTTCATTGATCTTATGATAAGGATTTGACAAGACAATCTTACTTGCTTTGGATAGTTTCTGATGTTGTGGATTGTTATTAATCTTTTTGAGCTGACCAGCAGCAATTGCAGACGATAACATATCGCTTAAGCTATTATTATTCGCCGGTTCCCACCCACTCTCTTTTGCAAACTGTTTAATCTTCTTGGCCATTATATCCTTTTCATTCTCATTGTGCCCACCTAAATCATATGATGACGAGGGCGCAGTTAAGGCCGATGAGAATAGTGCACTTGTTGTGTGTGAAAGGTATGAGGCAATATTTGCGAGAGGCGCATCAGGTAAACTTTCCAAGCCCGACGGATTCACTCTTTGACGTACATTTCTAACATTGTTTGTCTCGGCGGATGCAGCGTCGTTGTTATTTGATGACATTGTAGGTATAAGATAATTGGTATAATATAATTCTCAGAATTCATCCACCAAAATTTGAGTTAAATAATTGATACCTTCTACCTCTCGATATTACCTCGATAACTCGCAAGAGTTGCGTCTTGATATCGCCACTATTCGAAAGAGCGTTAAAAACTGATGTACGGAGAGTACTGACGGTATACTGGAGTGCTTTAATGCATACTAATCAATACGAAACTGAGGCAATTTATTATTGGGTGCACCTTTGTATGTCTCCCTTCAATTTATGCTGGCTAGTATTTAAGAGGGTACTTTCACTAAATAATCTCCGTACCACAGAAGTCAGTTCATTAATAAACTGCCATACTAAATCGAATAAAGGGTACGTCAATATTGGTAGGTTTGTGCCCCGTATAAAGTATAAGTGCACTATTAGAAAATGGGAGAGGGAGTGAGTTTGTTGTTTGAATTTGATACATAGTACTCAACTGTTTGTCCGAGATCATCATATTAGATTGTTGTTATTGATAAAAAATACATTAGTAAACCCTTCGCCGGCTGTCCAAGGAGTTAGTTAAGAGAACATAAACATAATGAGCACCTCTCAAAATAACACAGCAGAAATTGATGGTGTATGTGATATGTTAAACAATATTAGTACGGCTGATAATGAAGATAGTATATCTAATACGTGTGCCAATTGCGGTAAAGAAGGTAGTGATGTTACAAATACATGCAACAAATGCAAATCAGTCAAGTATTGCAATGCCGCATGTAAAAAGAGACATCGACATAAGCATAAGAAAGAGTGTGAGAGACGAGTAGCTGAGTTACATGATGAAAAGTTATTTAAACAACCTCCATCTAAAGAAGATTGTCCAATATGCTTTTTAAGATTACCACCACTTCCTGCGGGATCAGTATATATGGCCTGTTGTGGGAAAGTTATATGCAGGGGATGTATCTTTAACGTACAAAAAACAAGAGATCTGAAATCCAAGGCTACACTATGTCCTTTTTGCAGAATTCCAGCGCCTACTTCTACAGGGGAGATAATGGAAAGATACAAGAAACGCATGGAGATTAATAATGATGCTCAGGCAATACGCAATATGGGGTGTAGGTATAGGGATGGAGACTTCGGACTACCACAAAACCATGACAAGGCATTGAAGTTATGGCATCGAGCGGCAGAGCTTGGTAATTCATCTGCATATTACAGTATTGCTACGGCGTATGTGGATGGTAGAGGAGTGGCAGAAGATATGAAGAAAGCTATGTATTACTATGAATTGGCAGCTATGGGAGGAGAGGCGGCAGCAAGGCACTATCTAGGAGTATTTGAGGAACTGGATGGTAATCATCATAGAGCAATAAAACACTGGGTGATTGCAGCTGGGGGTGGGGACCATGATTCTTTGAAAGCAATGCAAGGAATGTACACTGATGGACATGCAACAAAAGATGATTTTGAGACTGCTTTACGAGCGTATCAATCATATATAGATGAGATTAGAAGTGATCAGCGGGATGAAGCTGCTGCTGCTGGCGAATACAGATACTATGAATCTGCTTTTTAGAGGCAGACTCCATTTACGACCCATTCTATCGTTTATTTTCAATTCATTCACACAATCTCCAATCAGTACATGCTATTTTATCTATGACACCAGATGACACTGTACAATTAAATGATCATATCACTGTCTGCCATCCTACTAATAATGACTGGCCTCTGATAGATTAAACCAACCATCATATAATCAACGGGTATTCTTCACAAGTATGTTGGTATCAATTTCATATTCAACTCTCCGGTTATCATCATCAGTAGTGCAACAATAGTTAGGAACAGAATAGTTGAGAAACTCTTCTCGACAGCCCACTCGTAAACTAGGAATAGTTTTGTCAGTGTCCAGAACGTCATCATAGCTCCGGCACCGACGACCAAGATGGAAAGTAGCATGGGGATGATTCCAAGCATACCAGTTAGTGCACATGTTGCTAATGATGATGCTGGAACTGCAAGAAGAAAGGGTGGTGATATGGCATAAAACAGCCCAGCAAGGAAGGGAATGAATACGAAGACAAATCCGAATAAAAGAGTTGCCGTCATCACATAATGTTGAGATACATCCTTCCCGGCAATGCCACACCAAGGCAATCTGTTGTTACACCATACTGTCATACTATGTGCATACTCGTTGGATGAGCCATTGGCATAAACTACAGACAACCGTGTCAATAGCATCAACATGATGGGAGTAATGACCGACGTAACGCCCAACATCGTCCAACGACTATATTCAGCAAATCCAACCATGGTCGAGAAGAAGATGAACAGTCCTGCCGTGACCATACTCGTATAGGTTAGTATCCTTGACATACTCATGAAGCTACCGATCATCCTTCCTTCGATTGAAGTTAAAGCAACGGCAGCTGATAACATCGCCGGCACAAACAGTAGGAAGGGATAGAATGCATCCTTCATTATTGATAGTACAAACTGAGAACGTGTCATGTCCTTATCTGTATTAATTGTGGTATTGGTAAATGGTTCGATAGACGTGGCAGCAACGACATGGCTCGTGTATATCTGGTACCAATTCATCAACTCTTGAACTGAAGATGATATGGTTTTGATTGGTAGTATTCGAACCAAGAGTATACCTATAAGGATGATGTCAAGTGAAATGAGAGCTCTATACATTGGTTTCGATGATGAGTTGTCTAATGAAGCAAGTCTTCGGAAAGGCTTGAGTAGAGGTTGCTTGATATCTCCATGATCATCAAGCTCGATATTTGTGGCGGCGGTGGTATCCTTGCTCCGTTGTTGTTGCTGTTGTAATAGTCTCTCATGATTTTCTCGAGTAATTGGTCCCATAAATACTACTAGATTAGGAGCACTCTGGGGTGATAGATCTAACTTTTGTTCAGTGCTTTCATATTGTTGAGTGAGGGTAGTATTTGATCGTCTTTTTGTGGGTAGTATAGCTGAATTTGTATAATAATGACTCATTGTTTTTTATTTGTATTAATGCTTAAAGTATTGTTGTTTGTTTATGAGAAAGTAGTCTTCTCCTTTCGGTTGACACCTTTGGCTTTGTTGGGCTTCGTGTTGACTTGATATTTCTATGGTCTATGCAGTATTAGTTTTCTATGCATGATATCTAGTAGGGCAAGATGGATTGGACGAAAGAGAGATATGCCTTGGATCTCTTCTCACGTCGTAAGAAATGTGGGAACACAAAAGCCTCCATATCTCTCCAAATCATAACACCTCTACCCATAGTTTTATCATCTCCTCCTCAACACCCATCCCTACTACTACTAACCATGTTGGATGGAGATGATACAGTAGATGATATTGCAATGAACTCGGCGGCGGCTGACACGGAGGCGACGAGTGGAAAGCCGAGCATCCTCCGCAAGTCGTCTTATGAAGAAATTACAAATGATACTAAACCATCATCACTTCGGAAACCCAAGTTTGGAGTACACGATGATTCACCATTAAAGATTGCAATGGATCAATTCCCCGGTAGTAATAATAATATAGAAGAAGGCCTAGTACAACAACAAACATCTACATCGCCACCACAAAGTTCAAAGAGAGCAAGTTTTGATGATGCAGAGGGATTAGGATCACCTATACCCAAACGTGATAGTATTGAAGATTCACGATTATCGTCTAGAGTTAGTTTCGATGATAATGCGCCAAGTGTTAAGGATTACGTTACGCCTAAACAACGTGATAGTCTTGATCATAATAGGATGATGAAGGCACGGTTATCTACTGTTTCGAAAATGTATGGTAAGCTCTCTCATTATTCATGTGTAATGATATATGCATTATATGTGCTAATACCATATTCAACTTTTACTCTATACTGGATAGATATTGATGGTGATGGTCAGTTGGATGAGGCTGAGTTAGCTAGTAAGTTATTATCGTTAATATGATATGATGATGTCATTTGATATGTGTATCATATTTTGATATGAGCACATGGTAGCACACCACCGCTCTATCGCAATCGATAAATAGACATCAATCGCCGACACTTTAACATACCGCTTCTCCTACTCTCGATATACAATACAACAGTGCGTAGAATGGATACATCCGGTCGAGGATATTTAACGAACGAGAAGGTATTAGGATTAATGACCGAACAGTTAGCCCAACAGAGACAATTGTTTAAATTGAAGAAAGTTATTATTGGACTTGCAGCGGTAGTCCTCTTACTAACCTTGTCAAATCTAGGAACTTCATTCGCCGCTGCTTATCTTGCCAAGGATACAAGTGTTAGTGATAAAGAAGAACTAGTCAATTCAAAGACCAATGAAGCATTGGGTACACAGAGTGTTGTACTACATGTGCCCGTTGAGGGTGGCCTTCCTGAGGATCAAGTGAATGAAGACGATGGGATTGCAAGACGTATGAATTGTATAGATAATGAATGTGATGAGGATACTAATGGTGAGGTAGATAGTAGAGGCGACACTACTACTGTCTATAGCGATTCAGAACCAGGTGAGGGTGGATACTTCATCCGAGGTGATAGGGAAGGATGTTTCAACATTATAAGACAATGTGAGGGTGGAAGGGCTGTTGATATCGATCGTACCTTTTCCAATCGGCAAAGAGTCACTATCAACATTTGCAGTTCGTCCACACGAATCAAGGGTAACGAGAGGAAAGGATTGTACACATTCATAGAGCCAGGGCAGACGAAGATTAATCTACAAATTACCAGCACTGGATGTAAGTTTGACGGTCCAGATCTTGTACAACGTGCCGGAGAAGTCTGTGACGTTGGATCAGACTGTCAGAGACGTCATAAATGTTATCAAATGACAGAGAATAGAATCCGGGCATGCAAAACTGATTGTGAACGAGCATTTGATAGAGGTCGGCAATTGAATCGTTGTACAGATTCCTGTTGGGGTAATACATGTGAATTGATCAACAAGAATCTCGTCCTTGCTGGTACCACACCCGAGCCCTCGATGAATCCAACATTAGTGCCGACGACATTTCCTCCCAGTGATCGGCCATCTGTGTCACCCTCAAGGAGCCCAAATAAACCAAATGGATGGTCACCTACTCCTTTACCATCCACGGGATCACCTACTAGAACGGCTAGACCCACAGTTCATTCACCATCAACCGAGCCATCGGGAGTACCGACTGTCAGTTCAAGGCCTACAAGATCCCCTCAGCCAACCCTTCGTCCGAGTATCTCGACGGCACCCACTGTTAGTTCAGCCCCATCTGAGTCTCCCACAGTATCAACTGCACCCACAGTTAGTTCCAAACCCACTCCAGTTGTTAGCTTAATCGACTGTCCACCAGCATTTGGTACTGTCACGGGACAAACATATGCTACCATGCAACGAAGAGATGACAATAATGAAGTCGTAGTAGGTGTATTCAAGTATGATGGTGTTGATTCCTGGCAGCCAATCGGAGTATGTGTAGACGGTCGAGTTGACTATAGCCAATTGCCCAACTTTACTAGAAAACGAAATGTCTTTGATGTCTAAGATCCATCTAAGATTGATGAAGGGAGGGGGAGAAGAGATCTGTATGCAAGGATACCAGGGATTTGCTTTTATGTAATGTATTGTATTGATAGCCTAGGTTAACCTGTAATGAAATCGTGCTAGACATAGACTGAGTACTATCATATGCTAATGAGGAGTTAGTAGGGAGTATTGGGGTAGAATGAATTGTAGACTGGAGAGTGAGCGAGGACCGATAGAGGAGCCAGAGAATCCTTTAGGATACCGCTAATATGTGAAATTTTATGAGAGTTGAGACATGGCGGTATTATGCGGCAAGCGCAGATGAGGTACATAAGAGCGCATAGTGTTCTAAATGTCGGCTGATATGATGATGTATTGATATATAGTACCTCCTCTATAATACCTCTGTTAAGTATCAAGCTCATATTCTGCGTACATTGGGTATCATCATTATGAATCGACAACATTCTGATGCCTACAATGAACATCTGTTGTATGCACAACAAATTGAAGACGAGCCGCTAATACCAGAGAATCCACAAGAGGCATCATCAAACAACAATAATAATCTAATATCAAACTCTATAGATGAAGAACAACCACAAAGAAGACAAACAAAGTTTATAAAAAGATATCTAAGTTTACTCATTACTGGGTTAATTGCCCTATCACTGATTGGTTTAGTGTTTGTCTTACTGCCATATTATGCAGTCCATGCAGCAAAGAACGATAAATGGAATGAAACTTTATACTGGACTGCTGGTGTGTTTGTATTAATCGCGGTACCAGTTAGTGTACATGGTATCATACTACATTTAGTTAATTACTACATGCCACAAGTACAAAAGTATGTTATACGAATATTATTCATGGTTCCCATCTTTGCAATACAAGCATGGTTTTCATTATTCTTTCATAGTGCTGCACAGTATATACGTGCCTTTCGTGAATTATATGAAGCGTTTGTATTATCATCATTTGTTTATTATATTATTGAATTATTGGGTGGAGAGGATCAATTGGCGATAACATTACGTACAAAAGATGCCAAGTATGGACAACATGGATTCATATTCAAGCATATCTTTGGAGAGTGGCAAATGGGTCGTCCATTCATGATTAATTGCAAGTATGGCGTATTGCAGTATGTGTTAGTTAAGATAATTGCTACCATTGTGGTCATCGTTCTATCAAGTTTGGGTAAGTTTAATGCGGGAGATTGGTCATGGGATTCGGCATATTTATACTTGGCTATCATTATGAACTTTAGTATCGGCTATGCATTGTATTGTTTAGTAAAGTTGTACATTGCAACCAAGGAAGATCTCAAGGAGTGGAATCCAGTTTGGAAGTTCTTGTGTATCAAGGGAATTGTAAGTGTGTATGGAGGGTCTGCTGTGCCGTTATTCTATTACTTCCAAACTCACACACAACTTTCATGCTATAGATCTTCTTCACCTTTTGGCAAGGTTTTCTTATCCAAGTACTCAACTCTGTTGGTGTGTTAGGAGAGATTGGTGATTGGGATTCAGAACATGTTGCTGATGGCTTGCAAGACTTTCTCATTACACTGGAAATGGTATTCTTTGCGGCTGCACATCGATATGCCTTCCCTCATACGGACTATATTCATTATCTCCAACGACACAAGCGATCTAATAATACAACACCGGGCAGGTCAAGAAGACGGAGTACTACTAATAATGATCCAACTCTTAATGAGCAGAGTGAAACACTCTTCCTCTTTGATTCAGATAATAATGCTGTGGATGATGGGCGAAACACAGTCGATGTCGAGTATGAACCTCCTACGGTACGACAATTAGATAGACCAATGTCCGTCAGCAGGGCGTTGATGGGTGTGGTACCAAACGAGACTATATCTGACATTGCGCGTATGGGTTTGAGCGGAAGTGTCACAGCTTCACCTACCAGAGGATCGAGAAGTGAAACAAGTAACGACATTGTATTCTCAAGAGAACATGCCGAGGGGATATAATACTAGATACAATAAATGTAAATTATAAAAGTTGACAGTTTACCGGTCATACTCTAAACGATGAATTTGGACATATCAACACTAAGCTGGAAGGTCCACTAACATAACTATAAACATCAAGCCATCACCTGATAATACTTTCCGACAAGACTATGTGCTACATTATTAGTCTATGCCCGATGACTAGGAGGTCCTGCTAGGTAGATTCCTCGTCATGCTACTCATTCCAGGAAACAAGGTCTTGCTTAGATATCAGATACATGCCGATGAGGGTCAAAAGTGTTACCGACATCTAATTCAGGCGGCCTAAAGAAGGAAGATATTTGTCCTTTACTTTTTTCAATCGTTGCACTGACTTTGCATGACCGCTTTGTGGATGCTGATTTAGATGAGGCAGCCGCCAACGATGATGTTATCTTCTTCTTCTTTCGCCTGTTGTTTTCCGTGCCACTGATCTCTCTACTTGAACTATTGCCAATGCTACTACCCACACCGCTACTACTTTGATGTCGACGTTTCTTAGACTTGCCGGTATTCATCATTAACTGAACACCACGAGGGTTGGTTGAATCCTCTCCCTCTTGATCATCATCCATACTACCCCGGCTGTTTTGCATCTGATACTGATAAGTGCTCTTGTGCGTCAAAGGAGAGCCTTGTCGTTTGAGATGATTGGAGGGCTTCCTTGATTGTTTAGACGATGCCCTATCCAAGGCATTCATCGCCTTGTTTCCCTGTTGGACGTTGTTGGAAGCTGATATGGTCGTTGATGATCTGGATGGTGGTGGCTTTTGGGCAAGTTTATCAACCCTAGAAGGTGCCAAGGAGGAAGACTGATCACTTGATGATATTGTTCTTCGTTCCACGAAGGCAGCAACCGTAGTTCTACCAACTTTCTCGTTTTCCATCCTAATAATTTGTTTCCTTAACTTACTACTCTCCTTCTTCCCCTTTTCATATATCAATTCAAACTGACGTTCCTTATTATCCAATTCGTGTCGTAACTTGTTATTTGCAGCCTTGATATTATGCAGATCGTTTGTCATCTTGGAATACTTCCGTTGTATCTCAACCATTTCCTCCGTATCCTGTATTCCTTGTATGTTTGATAACCTCTTATACTCCAATTGTAACTTGGATATATTGCCATGAAGTGATTGCTTCTCAGCTTCTGTCTTTCTCATGTACTTTTGATATGAGTTTTCCATATTACTGAAGTCTTTTGCCTTTGCTTCATACTTGACTTTGATACGTTCTACTGCCACCCTTTGACTGGTCACTTGTTGTTCCATAGTAGATAGTTCTGTGGATAGTCTATCATTATCACTTTGGAGTTTATCCGCTTGAGATGTAAGGTCAGTGTTGGTTGATTGGAGGTTTAATACTTTGGATCGAAACTTTTCTAATTGTCTGCTCATTTTGGATGAAGATGAGCACGTTAATGTAGATTGTTGACTCTTCTTCATAATGGCAATATGGATATATTTCAATCGTTTTATAATCTGCTGAACTCTAGCTTGATTCTTTTCATATTGGAGAGTGGATGACTGTTTTCGGTTGTAAAGTAATGTAGAATCATTCTGTACCTTCTCTCTCGGTGGTGAGGGTTGTGTAAGATCAATGGCATCACAGATATTGGCTACAGCTTGATCACTTCTCCTATCATTTGCAACGACTTCTACTTCTTCATCATCGCTACTATTATCTGAACCACATAAACTTTCCAACTCTTGCCACAAACCATCCCATAAATTTAACAACTTTTCAAGAGAATCCTCTTCGTCATTATCACTATCTCCGTCTATATTAACAACGTCACCGCCACTCTTAGCCGCTGGCATCTTACCACCTCCATCATCTTTATCATCTCCATTACCCAGATCTAAGAATACAGTGACAAAACCTTTTGTAGCACCCTTACATATAGAACATTTGGCATTTTTCGGCTTATTTCTACCACCACTTTTTTGATGATTAGCTGTTACCTGGGAGTACGATATATAATAGTTGATGCACCATAATGTGTTAAATTATAGGAGTTGATTAAAATTTGTGAACATATCATATGCTTAAAGGTATCCTTACCTGATCCCAACACTCACGATGAAAGGCATGTCCACATGGTGTAACTACGCCCCAAGGCTCATCGATTATTGGGCATAAACAAATTGGACAGTCTGTCTCTGGCATGTTGTGGTGCACCGTTTATCTCAGAGTTGCAATATAATATGTTTTGCAATCAATTTCTAGTGCCGCCGCCGCCGTGTATCCCAAAGTTACGAATAGCAATACACGATATAATTATACTATATATACGTCGTTGAAATAACAACTATGGTATGTCAAGCCGCCGACTTTCTCATCAGCCTGCCATTTTTCTAACTATGAGGGGCGTCTCAGGAAGTAGATAGGTATCCTTTAGCGGTGCTTAAAGAGGGTAGAGTAAGTATATAAGTAGGAGATATGGTATTGATAGCTAATTGGTTTCATTTATTATTTAATCATTTACCTCTTCATACAGTCTCATTTAAGGTAACAAGACAAGAGGCGTCTGGGTAGAACTCGGGGGGTCATAATCATCAAAATCCCAAGTCATAAAGATGGAGAACAAACACTAACACACAAGGATAAAGCGAGAGTGTGTAACTGAACTTCCAAAGTCAGTACAGCTCCCTAGGGAACCTCAATAAGATCGTGAGGTATTGCAAAAGGCAACTACGGAGTACCATAAAGTATCCAAAGTGCCTTAAAAGTCAGACAAGATCTCTTCATTGGCAATTCTGCCAAATCGTTCCTCCTCATACTTGAGTTTGACAGACTTTAATGATGCAGGGGTTGCAGCCTTGGCGGCCAATACCTCACGTGCAATTGGTTTAATCTCCTCTTCAGTGTATTGGGTGTAATGTTGAAGAGTTGGACTCCAATTCCTCCGTTCGGTGTGATGACGGGCAATAAAAACGGCAGCCGCTGCCAATTGACTAGGCAGGTACTTGAGCATCTTGTAACTGGTCAGGGTACCATCAAGGATGTAACAAGCCACCCTAACAATCTTCTCATCCGCATGTCCAGCCTTGAGGTACCGAATAAGGAATGCATGTGCACTAGGCACGGTAACATTATAATTCAATTCCTTAAGAATGAATTCCTCCATATCAAGTAATTCCAACTTGGAATAGGAATTATCACAGATATAAACGAGATCACGTATCTCGGGGGGATAAACTTCCTCATACTTGGTTGCAATCATAAATGCAACAACACCCACGAGTTGTAAACGGGGTCTTGATACCATCTTCTTGTTTAGATACCGATCGATAATGTTAACGGTTAAGTATAAAGTCTCGGGTGCCAAACGGAACTTTAAATGGACCTCGATTAACCAATCAACAAGAATGGCACGCATACGATGATTAATGGATGGTTGACGGTCATCCATATAACCCGGACGGGTGGAGGTGGCCTCTTCCTTGGCACGGTAATTGGCATACATATCATCGACATATCTTGAGTTACAATTCGGATCATCATAATCACGTTCATCAATGTCATCATACGGGGTGATGATACCTACGGTGTATTTTTGGGTGGATAAGAAAGAAGTTTAATACGGGTGGTGGTGGATGGATTGTTAGACCATAAAAAATACACATCTTATGTCCACACATTAAAAACATAAACATACCATTGAATTTAATCTCCTTCTCACTCTCATCCTTCTTCCTTGACGCAATCATCTTCATTTCCCATTCCTTAACAACCGGTAATAATACCCTAGGCTTGGGTGTTTCACACATTTCACACATTGACTTGGCCTTGTTTTTAAACGTACACGCTGGACAATCCCATTCTTCATCTACCATTTCCTTGGAAGATTTAGTAGTAGTAGCGGCCTTAACCTTCTTATCATCTGTTTCTTCATCCTGTGTTACCACTTTAATAACCTCCTCAGCCTTCTTCTTCATACCACGTGTCTGACGTTTAGTGGGTATAGGCTGAACTAATTCCTCCTTAGGTGCACCGTCATCATTTTTGGACTTTTTAAAAGATGGTGCACCCACCTTACCACTCTTCTTCACCACTTTACCACCAACTACAATTTTACCTAAATCAATAACATCCATCTCCTCCTCATCACCATCTTCATATAATACCTTATATAATTTATCATTCGTATCATAATTAATAACTTTACCGGAGTAGGGACGTTTAGTTTTTAATTTCTCATCATAAAATATTTTTGATACGGTTGTATTAATTGGGTATTTTAATTTTGGTTGGGTGGTTGTGGTTGTGGTGGTGCGTGTACGACGTTTAGTGGTTGTTGTGGCCTTGAGTTTTTTATCGGATTTGGTGGTGTCGGTGGTACGTTTACGCTTTGAGGACCTAGTTTTTGGTTTTGATACATCAACTTTATTAGTTGGTTCACCTTCTGACTGTTCGTCTTTGTTGTTGTTGGCACGCTGTCCTTCACGGTGGGCTACATCACCCTATATAATTGCAATAAATACCATAGATTTTAATATGATTAATACTATATTAAATAATAAATTGCAATGCCAAAGACACAAAGTTATATAAAAAAACTTACCAATGCTCGACGTGTTACCCCACTTTGTAATTTTTCAGCATATACCTTGTCTTTTGCTCGGCGTTGTAAATGTTGACGGCTACTACTGGTGGCACTAGCATCATCTTCTTGTATTGTTACAGCCTTTTGGCCTCTTCTTGGTCTCATACTACGTGCCATGGTTTAAAGGTTTGTTATGGTGCACCGACTTAAAAGTGACTGCAACTTTTGTTACCTAACGACTTGGTATCCTTTAGGATACCATTAATTCTCATTTACATAAGTATATGTTCCTCTTCTTCTCCAGCAATGACATGACATACTTACAGCAGTAGAAGACATTTAGATTAGACTGTGCACGCTATCGGTACTAATTAGGAAGTATTAAACATGTTATATAGCAAGCAGTCTATCTTATTGTATGAAATGATGAGATACCATTCGGGATCCTAGGCAAAAGTTCACAAGATATGTAAGTTTGTCACTAGTGTCAGTCCTTCCGCCCCCATACCATCCACTGAAATACAAGCCCAACACTTTGTCTAGAAAGAAGAATCGTAGTATTTGTAATCATCATTGGCAGCAGCGGCTTCATCCCTCTGGTCACTCCTGATCTCATCTAAATATGCTTGGTAAGAACGTAATGCTTCAGCATAAACTTCCTTCGTTGCATCTCCGTTTGAGTGCATCATTTTGATGTACTTCAGAGATGTATTATCCCCACCCTCAACTGCAATCTTCCAGTGTTTCAATGCCCTATCCATATTGCCAGCTCGCGCCTCGAAGTAACCTAGAGTGAATCTTGACATGTCACTTCCTCCCATAGCACATAATTTCAAGTAGTGGGTAGATTTCTTTATATCTACGTCCACTCCTCTACCCATAGCATAAGCACAAGCAATCCTGTAATATGCCTCTGCATAACCGAGCTCTCCTGCCCGGTGCCAATATTTCAATGCCTTAGTATAATTTTGTGGCAAACCAAAATCTCCGTCTTTATAGTAACTTCCCATATTGTTAAAGGCATTAGCATCATTCAGACTCATTCGTTTCTCGTATCTTTTTATCATCTCCCCTTCAGAAGAAGATGGAAGAGTTCTGCAGTAAGGACACAGTCCAACAGCAGTCTCTCTCTCTTGTACTGCATAAATACATCCTCTACATATTTTTTTGCCACAGCATGCCATATATACCGTCCCCGGAGGAAGATTTGGCAACCTTAGAAAACATATAGGACAATCTTCTTTTTGTGGAGGTTGTTTAAATAACTTTTCATCATGTAACTCAGATACTCGTCTCTCACACTCTTTCTTATGTTTGTGTCGATGTTTCTTCTTGCATGCGGCATTGCAATACTTTACTGACATACATTTATTGCATGTATTGTTTACATCACTGCCCTCTTTGCCACAATTAGCACATGTTGGTATACTATCTGTATTATTAGCCGTGTTCATATTGTTTAACATATCACATACACCATCAATTTCTGATGTGTTATTTTGAGTAGTGCTCATGTTTATGATGTTTATTCTTTTTCTACGATCCCTCCAAACAACTGCTCCTCGCTGATGAAAGTATACTAATAATGCCAGCAATAAACTAAAATAGACGATCCTCTTAACAAGTAGAGGTATATAATTATTACCATTTACCACAACACACTTAAACAAAGCAAATCTCCCAAAAATTATGCTGGTTGTTTACTAAAAGGGTACTTTTACTAAAATAATCTCCGTACTACAGAATCCAGTCTACTAATAAACTGCCATACTAAATCGATTAAAAGGTACGTTAATTTTGGTCGGTTAAAGCCTAATTTCGGTATAAGTGTACACACAAAAAATGACACATCTATCTCTTGCTTGTGAACCTCAATATGCTTCAGTTGAGTTTTAGTTGCAATTAAGCACTCCGGTATACCATCAGTACTCTTCTTATATCAGTTTTTGACGTTCTTACCAATAGTGGCGATATCAAGACGCAAATCTTGCGAGTTATCGAGGTAGAAGGTATCAAACATTAAACTCAAAATTTAGTGGCGAATTGACACATCACTTTAATTTTTGGGCATTTACAATGTCATCTACCAACAACAACGCTGCATCTGCCGAGACAAACAATGATAGAAATGTACGTCAAAGAGCGAATCCATTGGGCTTGGAAAGTTTACCAGACGATACTCTATTGAGAGTTGCAACATACCTTTCACACACAACTCGTGCACTATTATCTGTGGCTTTAACTGCACCCTCTACATCATACGATTTAGGTGGGCATAATGAGAATGAGAAGGATTTAATGGCCAAGAAGGTAGCAGCAGCCATAAGAGAGTGTGGTTGGCAATCTGCAGCTTCGGATAGCTTAAGCGATGTGTTATCTTCTGCAATTGCTGCTGGTCAACTCAAAAAAATTAATAACAATCCACAACATCAGAAACTATCAAAAGCAAGTAGGATAGTATTATCAAATCCGTATTATAGGGAATGCTTTGAATATGGCACTAGAATTCCATACAGGCGTAATGACAAGTATGAAGAAGGTTGGAAGACACTCGATCTCTTAGATCTTGATAAAAGTTTACGGATGAGATTAACCGATGGTGATATTGCTGGTATATTGGTGTGCATTGATGCCGTGAACAATCTCGAGTATATTAGACTTCCACATTGTATTAATGTTAGAGGTTCTGGGTTGGCACCACTACGAGGATCGATAATTTTGAAAAAAGTAGACTTGAGTATAGTATCGGAGGAGGTTGATAGTACGACTCCGAAACTGTCAATTGATGCGGTTTTGCCCATCTTTGATAGTATTATGGCCCTGAATCAAAACTCATTGAGTAGATTGCATGTACCAAAAGTATGGCACGATTCCCATAGAGAGAGATTGTATAACTTTTATGTTGACAATTACTCTCTTAAAAACTTAGATGGGTATGAACAGATGAGTGAACAAGAGAAATGTCAGCATCGTACCAATTTCCTAAGTCATTCAAATGACTGGAATGAACACAACAAGTACAAAATTGACTGTGCAGAGTGTGATGTCTTTCGTTTTGCTTCCAGTCATAAAGGGGTCCGTCTTACTTTTGAAGGAGGTCAAAGATTAAAAACCTGTCCAAACCCAAAATGTGGAATGAAGTTTTGCTGCGAGAACGATGATGAATACGATCATGCCATGACAAAGATTAACAAGTGTGATGTATGCAAAGAAAGTTCATGCAATGTGTGTGACCCTGACTTATTCGAGTGCAACAGTTGTGGTAGGACATTATGTTCATGTTGCACCGATAGGTTTAGTTGCAATTTGTGCTGCGAACTAGAGAATTGCTTGGATTGTGCAATAGATGGCAGTGGATATACAAGAGAGTGTGGTGGGTGCAATGAAGTCCTCTGCAAGTATTGTGATCCCGGTCTGACTCATATGGGTATAGGGGAAAGAGCATGTGAGTGTTGTCGAGGAGTTGACCAAGCTCTTTGGCATGGGCCGGACAACCCTGCTGAGATTGATTAATGTTAATTATCGTAGTAGTGTAACTGACTTGTAAAAAGTGGATGTTACAGGTTACATGATACATGCACCGTCATGCCTGGGCGGCCGGGCCCGGGCGATATCCTAATAGGATACCATTCTCATTCACTAATCCTAAATCCCAAGGTAGGGGGACACGACGCTAACTGACGACCTTTGTATTAGACTGTGCACGCTATTGGTACTAATTAGGAAGTGTTAAACATGTTATATAGCAGTCTATCTTATTTGTATGAAATGAGTGTGATACCATTTGGAATCTCAGGCAAAAATGATAGTACACAAGATGTTCTCTGGACTTGTCTGCCCTTCACCTTTGTTTGAGATAATCCACTGAATGTAATCCCTGAACTCGTCTAGAAAGCAGATTCGTAATATTTCCATCTATCATTGGCGGCAGCAGCTTCGTCCCTCTGATCACTTCTAATCTCATCTAGATATGATTGATAATAACGTAATGCTTCAGCATAAACTTCTTTTGTTGCATGTCCTTCCTTGTACAATCCCTGAATCTTTTTCAACGAGTTATAATCCCCATACCCAGCTGCAATCATATAGTTTTTCGATGCTCGACGATGATTACCAGCCCGCTCCTCGAATACACCTAGAATGTGTCTTGCTTTTATACTTCCTCCCATAGCTGCCAAGTCATAGTAATGCGCGGCCTTCTTTCTATCCTTGTTTACCCCTTTACCAAACTCATAAGCAGTACCAATGTTGTAATGTGCTGTTGAATCACCAAGTTCTGCTGCTCGATGCCAATATTTTAATGCCTTGGCGTGGCTTTGTGGTAGTCCGAAGTCTCCATTCTCATACCTACATCCCAGATTGCGTATTGCCCGAGCATCATTATTGATCTCAACTCGTTTTTTATATCTTTTCATTATCTCCGCATCAGAAGAAGGATATGCAGTTCTACAAAAGGGACACTTTTGATTATCAACTTTATTCCCTAGGTTGTCATATCGAGGTGCATGAATACATCCTCTGCATACAAGCTTACCACAGCATGCCATATATACTGATCCCGCTGGAAGTGGTGGTAATCTTAAAAAGCATATAGGACAACCTTCTTTTGGTGGGGGTTGTTTAAATAACTTTTCATCATGTAACTCGGCTACTCGCCTCTCACAATCCTTCTTATGCTTGTGTCGATGCTTCTTTTTACATGCGGCGTTGCAATACTTTACTGATTTACATTTGTTGCATGTGTTAGTAACATCACAACCTTCCTTACCACAATTGGCACATATAGATGTACCATCTTCATTATCAGCCGTGTTCATGTTGTGTAACATATCACATACACCATCAATTATTTCAGCTGTGTTGTTTTGAGTGTTCATGATGTATTTAGCTCTCCTCCAAATTACACCTCGGACAACCGCTATGTAAGATAATACATTCAATCACTAACAATAATCTAATATGGATGATTGACGACAAACGGTGTAGAGGTTAGTATCAATAATCTAAGCAAACAACATCACTGCCTCTCACTGCAAAGACTCAAAATTATGCTGGTGGTATTCTAAGAGGGTACTTTTACTAAAACAATCTCCGTACCATAGAAGCCAGATCAGTAATAAACTCCCCCACTAAATCAATTACAGGGTACGTTAATATTGGTATAGGTTTATGTCTAACTTTAGTATAAGTGCACATAAAAAATGACATTCGGTGCACCTAAAAATATACCTTTGTTTAATATCGATTAGATAGTATGCATTAAAGCACTCCGGTATACCGTCAGTACTCTCCTTACATCAGTTTTTGACGTTCTTTCCAATAGTGGTAATATTAAGACGCAACTCTTGCGAGTTATCGAGGTAAAAGGTATCAAACATTAAACTCAAATTTTGGTGGTGAATTGAGACATCATTATAACATAGACTTACTCTTCGATAATGTCATCAAATAACAACGACGCTGCATCTACCGAGACAAACAATGTTAGAAATGTACGCCAAAGAGCGAATCCATTGGGATTAGAAAGTTTACCAGATGCGCCTCTTGCAAATATAGCCTCATACCTATCACACACAACACGAGCACTATTATCTGTGGCATTAACTGCACCCTCAACATCATATGATTTAGGTGGGCATAATGAGAATGAGAAGGATATAATAACAAAGAAGATGGAATTGTTGCTTAGGGAGAATGGCTGGCAATCTGCAGCAGCTGATAGTTTGTCGGATGTGTTATCCTATGCAATTGAGAATTGCAAAATTACAAAGATTAACAATAATCTACAGCATCAGAAACTATCAAAAGCGAGTAAGATTGTATTATCGAACCCGTATTATAGGGAATGTTTTGAATATGGTACTAGAATTCCATGCCCATACAGGCGTAGTGTTAAGTACGAAGAAGATTGGAAGACACTTGATTTGTTAGATCTTGACAAAAGTTTACGGATGAGATTAACCGATGGCGATATTGCTGGTATCTTGGTATGCATTGACGCTGTTAATAATCTAGAGGAGATTAAACTTCCTCATTGTGTCAATGTTAGAGGTGATGGGTTAGCCCCGCTACGAGGATCGGTAGTGTTGAAAAAGGCTGATTTGTGTATTGTATCGGAAGAGGTTGATAGTATGACTCCGAAGCTGTCAATCAATTCTGTTCTACCAATCTTTGATAGTATCATGGCCGTGAACCAAAACTCAATGAGGAGATTGCACATACCAAAAATATGGCGTGATACCCATAACGAGAGGCTGAACATCTTTTATGTTGACAATTACTCTCTTCAAGAT
>Ga0214479_100618_pt1 | contig 19574 bp, 15 predicted proteins | sample M1_20Mar14CPVII9_5_FD_165054 | JGI IMG/M metagenome (GOLD analysis project Ga0214479, IMG submission 165054) | Marine eukaryotic communities from Monterey Bay, California, United States - M1_20Mar14CPVII9sort6BwellE14 | ecosystem: Environmental > Aquatic > Marine > Unclassified | place: USA...
ACAACGAGAAGAGGAAAGGAGAGAACAAGCCAGACTTGCTACCACTGGTATGCAATCTTTGCCCGTCTCATCACCTCCAATTAGCCCCCCAGGTTGCCTAGCGCTAATTCCACTATCAGCGTTGACAGAGTAGAATTATCGGCGACTATTGTTTCTTCGAATAGTATCTTACAATTGTTGAACGGAAATGACACGATAATGATATGTAGGTGCACCGTCGTGATGGATTGATCTGTTGCAATAATTAACCATCAACTACTACCAGCCTCCGATCATAAACAAAAAATGATTCAACTAAATACATATCGTAAATACGCACTCCGAGAACAATAGATAAAGTTGATACAATTGCACACGTGATGTATATCATCATTACTAAATACACGGTTGATACTTGGGATTGCAATTATTTGCAATGATACATGGGCGGTTATAAATAAATGGACAATCAACACCCCCCAGGTTGCCTAGCGCTAATTCCACTATCAGCGTTGACAGAGTAGAATTATCGGCGACTATTGTTTCTTCGAATAGTATCTTACAATTGTTGAACGGAAATGACACGATAATGATATGTAGGTGCACCGTCGTGATGGATTGATCTGTTGCAATAATTAACCATCAACTACTACCAGCCTCCGATCATAAACAAAAAATGATTCAACTAAATACATATCGTAAATACGCACTCCGAGAACAATAGATAAAGTTGATACAATTGCACACGTGATGTATATCATCATTACTAAATACACGGTTGATACTTGGGATTGCAATTATTTGCAATGATACATGGGCGGTTATAAATAAATGGACAATCAACAAAGGCAATTTACTCTTCGAGGGTGATTGGCGGCAACAAGTGGCGAGATCATACGTAGAAGATATACATCATTCAACAATCAACTGGCGGAGATAATTCTTTTCAATCAAGAGAAGATTGTTGTACAATGTTGGGAAGATATCTATCAACATTAGATATATGAGAACGTATTCTGCTGCATATTAATATCTGGTTTGATTTGGCCGTCGTGTGGAGGTAGATTGAAACCAATATTGATAGATGATATTATAAAAATGCACTTATGATATGCACAATACATGCAATTCACTGTCAACTGCTAAAATGAATGGATTAAATACGAGTGGATATGGGAAAGGGGAGATTAGATCAACCTAAATGTATATGTATTGGATTGCAATGTGCTCGTATGATATCAATATATGAACATATACATAGAAATTGTATCTACTAAGCCAATATTCTAAACGTAAAATGATATGGTGTATTACCTTACTTGTTTGTTAATTTAACACTATTTGTTTGAAGAGGATATTCTGTTGGTATTATTGCATGTTCAATACATTTACCATTACCTTGTGCCATTGTCGTTCCTACTAGGTACACCAACAAAACAATTCAACACTAGCATCCCGTGATTGTCTTCCTTATACAGGACACTCTCAATAAGATGGGTTTTTCAAAATACATCAGCCACTTTTCTTCTTTCTGAAATACTCCTTAGCTATTGCTCTGTATAATGCTTTCTGAGTATATGTTAGTTGTTTATATCTGGCCGAGGCTTCTGTGCGAAAATCATCTAGAGTTTGTGACTTATTGTTCCACTTAAACTTTTTAACATTGATAAAGATGGGTCTCAGTCTACTATTTTCTTTGCATCTCTTCAATTCAACTAACCAATGGTATAGGAACTCTTCTGCACTATTGAATACTTTATTGGTACGCTTCTCCTCACTAATTTGAAATCTAAAAACATCCCACCCATCGGAAATGGAATCTTTCATATTCTTGTTGTTGTTGTTGTTGTTGTTGTTGCTGCTGTTGTTTATAGTCAGTGATGTTCGGTCTTTCTCCTTCTTTATATTTGTATTGTTAATTACCTCGACAGCAACATTACTTAGCAAATATAACCCGTCGTTGCTGAAGCATTTATCATCATTATACTCAATACAATCTGATTTGTGTGACATAATTCTGGCCATATTATTATCAATTCAGTAATCGGTGTAAGCTTTAATTAACTGCCAATCAAACTCTCAATACCCAACAATCCTTACCTCGTACGACATACCCAACGATCCTCTACCAAACCTCTCGCCATGCTTATCTTTTCCTTCCCAACTTGCCGTAGTATTAACTCTTAATTCTTAATGGAGAATGTGTTTGTTTCTAAGGCCAGTCCATACATACCTACACGTAACACTGGGTAAACTGCTCCCGCCAAAGCGGACTCGGTTATATAGTCGACTAGATTCAGATTTATATTTGATCTCATTCATACGCCGTATCTTTTTAGTATCGTCTAGACGTTGTTGGTGCATACATCTTTCTTCTGGGTGTTCCTTATAGTACCAATCTCCCGACCACAGACCATCCTCAACCTGAAAGAAATCATTATCTAAACACCACTGCACATCCTTACTTTCAGTATCGCCATCTGGTCGGAAGAATTCAACAGGTGTATCGTCAAAATCACGATGACTCTCATCATCGTCATAGTATCCCATACCATACCCGAAACCAGAGAACATGATATGTAATTTATTGTGGTTATTATGTGTTGCAATACTACTAATAATTTTTTAGATTGATCTTATGTCAAATTTTGGGTATCTTACAAACAAATAGATGCAATGATACCTCCATCAATCGAAAGAACGTAAATAACGGATAAAGTGGATGCACTGTTAGTTACGAAACCGATTATTGAGGCCTAGGAGACTATTGCTTGCCGCCTCATATTCATTGACCAAATACAATAAAAGCTATCGTACACTTTTATTTTGCCATTGAAATTGAGCTCTCTCATTCCTTTTCACGTCTCATTTTGTGTTGTTCTTTATTCTTACGCTCTCTCATCCTCTCAACATCACGCATCTTTCTCTCAAACATGGCACACATTTCCTTCTCCATTGCCTTTGACTCTGCTTCTTCTCGTTCCAATCTTGCATTGAATGCACTAGATCGGTGCTCGGTCTTTCTTCGTATTGCTTCCGTGTCTTTGAGTAGATGATACTTATAATACCAATTTCCTGCCCACAAAGGACGCTCGTAACCCTGCCCGTTATGAACCTGATAGAAATCATTATCTAAGCACCATTGCACATTCTTTCCTTCTGTCTTGCCCTCTGGGCGAAGGAAATCAACAGGTGTATCGTCAAAACCACAATCAGAGTCATCATCGTCGTCACGATATCGATGCGGATTCATTTGCCTGGCAATATCATTCTGCAACATGGCACAGAACATAGCTTCCTCATATATAGAACTCGCATTACTACTTACACCACGAGATCGTTGTTCATTCCTTGTTCTAATCTGTTTTGTATCTTTTAGACGTTGTTGGTGCATATACTTTTCTTCTGGATGTTTCTTATAATACCAATTTCCAGACCATAATGGATAATCTCCACCCATGCCATCATGAACTTGAAAGAAATCGTTATCTAAACACCACTGCACATCTTTCCCTTCAATATCACCATCTGGACAGAGGAAATCAACAGGTGTATCGTCATAATCACGATGACTCTCATCATCGTCATAGTATCCCATACCATACCCGAAACCAGAGAACATGATATGTAATTTATTGTGGTTATTAGTGTTGTTTTACTACTAATAAATTTTTAGATTGCTAATTGTATCTTATGACTTTGCTTGCCACCTGCTTTGCATCGATGCCCGCTCTGGCGGGGGGCAGTTTACCCGTGTTAGGGTGGTAAGATAGAACAATACTCTGTATGGACTGGCCTTAGTATGAAAGCTATAACACAAACACACTATTAGGAGCTAAAACTACTACGGCAAGTTGTTGGGAAGTAAAAGAGAAGCATGGCGAGAGGTTTGGTAGAGGATCGTTAGTATGCCGTACGAGGTAAAGGATTGTTGGGATTGAGAGTTTGATTGGCAGTTAATTAAAGCTTACACCGATTACTTCACAGCTACAAAAAAGGGTGAGTTTTCCCCTCAGTTGAGAAAACTCACAGAAAACTCACGGACTGGTACTCAGGATACCGATGAATTTTGTTAGTGCCAAAAGCTATGCTGAGGGTCAAACTGAGGGCAAAATGCCATAGATTGAGGGTCAAACTCACGGTTTGTTTTTTAGTGGAGCCCGGGTGAAGAAGCAAACTCACGCTAAAACTCACGAGCATTGTTTCCATGTATGTACTTATTTCTATTTTACTTTAGATTTCTATGTGTGTATTCTACTGTATTGAGGATGTAGCCCGTGTATTGACATTGATAGCAATACTCTACAATCATTCATACTCTCCTCTCGTATATTATTCTCCTCCACTGCCAAATCAGCCAATACATAGTCATCCACCTATTCGCATTCCACCCAACCCTCTCTTGCTCATATCATATGCACATGCTATTGCCGATCGTATACCCTCTACTCATCAAAACCATACGCATAGTCTACTCTTTGCACTTGAATATAGATATCAGCCCCATCGACATATAATATTCTTGTTGCAATAGCCGGCGGCGACAGTTGATTATCGGATAGCCAACTGATGGGCTGGTCTGGTGTAGATAGTATAATAACATTTTGAACTTAGTAGCCATGGCATAGATTCGATCACATGTTGAATAACACATACTTACATCTCAAAAGATTTAATCAATTGCAATTCTAGCGGTGGCAGGTGGTGGCCATTGCTCTTGATCGATAGACTGCAGCCTTGATATAAATTGCAACTTGCAACTGCCATTCTAATTCCTCTATCGGCCTCGTCTACTCTTCTAACTGCTGCCGCCGCCGTTGCATTAATGAAATGGTCGATGACAAGAGACAATAATTGATAATGTTATGCATACTGTGGTGTGTTGAAGAACTACATTGTGTAGGTGATACATCTTCATCAGATATAATTATTGTTGACATAAGTACAACTGATGTAAGTGGTGAACACCGCCGCCGCCTACCAGCCCTTTGTTGTTTTGGCGCTGCCAGCGTATCTAGTAATTATAATGATAAGTGACGACATGCATTATACACTAGGTGTTAAAGATGCACAGCCATCGGTAGTAGTTGTTATTGTGTTGTTGTAGTGATCGTTGCAAATAATTATGAGTTTGCTACTGTGTGCTCTCTGCAGTAGTTCTCCAGACTTAGCGAAAAAAAAAACGATCATCACTCGAAAGAGTAACGGCATCATCCTCTGTACGTGAGTTTCATCGTGAGTTTGGCCTCCAACCGTGAGTTTGATGGTCAGTTTGCTTCTTTTTTATGGTCAAAATAGATGCGTGAGTTTGTCACCCAGTTTTGATGGATACCGCATTGATTTAGTTGATTTATTAGGTTTGAGTACATAACCGTGAGTTTTCCGTGAGTTTGGTGTGTCACATCTCAAAACTGAGGGGCAAACTCACGGTTTCTTGTAGCTGTGTTAAAAGTTGATGATGATAATAATATGGCCAGAATTATGTCACACAAATCAGATTGTATTGAGTATAATGATGATAAATGCTTCTGCAACGACGGGTTATATTTGCTAAGTAATGTTGCTGTCGATGTAATTAACAATACAAATATAAAGAAGGAGAAAGACCGAACGTCGACCATAAACAACAACAACAACAACAACAACAACAACAACAACAACAACAACAACAACAACAACAACAACAACAAGAAGAATACAAAAGATTCCATTTCCGATGGGTGGGATGTTTTTAGATTTCAAATTAGTGAGGAGCATCGTCTGAAGACAACATTCAATAATGCAGAAGAGTTCCTATCTCCTAGTTGGTTTTTTTTCTGGTGGGGATACCCACCTAATGTAATACCTTTTTGCAACAACTAGAGATCGGTCAATATTTTGATTCATATGCCATATGGCGGTGTTTATGAAAGCTAAGAAGCAGCTCTATCCGATGGTATGCAGGTCATAGTATGAAACCGTCGGTGGATTGAGCTATCGACGTCGCTACTACTACCATTTGGAGTTTTATGAGTGGTATCCTATTTTGTAGCCAATAGATGGTCAAAATACTAACATCAATAGAACGTCACCAATAGCAATGGTAGACGGCTATAAATTAATAGAGAACCAGTAAATAATACATATAAAATGTCTGTAAAGTATGGATTAATATAATTCATGATATCATGGTCAATTCATAGTAGCCTAGTATGCTAGGTGCATCGTCACCACCTCCAAAACAATATGATGTGAAATGAAGTACATGGACGTTAATATACATGAAGCTGACCCCATTGATCGATGTACCACTATTAGTTGCAATATATTTGCAATGGGTAGCGTAGGAGGTGGTGATCTGTGGACTTATATTATAACGATTGTTATAAATTGCACACATCATGTGATTTTTGAGGCTTTCGTCGCGTGGTTCGTTTCACTGATCGAATCACCCAATGATGAGGGCACCATTAGATAGAGCTATGTCATAGCTTTCAGAAACACTGCCATATGATGTATGAATCCATCTGTGGAAAAAGTTCTTGGAGTTGCAATAAAGGGTCCAATTTGGTGGGTAGGTAAAAAATTCTGAGGGTCGCTGATTTTGCTCGAAGTAGTTGCAATAGTAGTATGTTAATTGATTGTCTGAAAATATAGTAGTATACTAATTCGAGGGTGCTCTTTCTATCTGTGTGGTTGGTTTTATCCAAAAAGATAATCTAGAGCGATTTTTAGCTACTTTACTTAGTGCTAAATGTGGTGGGGATACCCACCCAAAACAACAAAGAGATACCATTGGTTAGTTGAATTGAAGGGATGCAAAGAAAATAGTAGACTGAGACCCCTCTTTATGAATGTTAAAAAGTTTAAGTGGAACAACAAGTCACAAACTCTAGATGATTTTCGCGCAGAAGCCTCGGCCAGATATAAACAACTAACATACACTCAGAGAGCATTATACAGAGCAATAGCTAAGGAGTATTTCAGAAAGAAGAAAAGTGGCTGATGTATTTTGAAAAACCCATCATGCTAGTGTTGAATGTTGGTGTAGTAGGAACGACAATGGCACAACCTTAGTGTTAAATTAACAAACAAGTAAGGTAATACACCATATCATTTTACGTTTAAAATATTGGCTTAGTAGACATTTAATCTTTCATTTCTATCCGTAAATGTTCATATATTGATATCATACGAGCACATTGCAATCCAATACCTTTAGGTTGATCTAATCTCCCCTTTCCATATCTACTCGTATTTAATCCATTCATTTTAGCAGTTGACAGTGAATTGCATGTATTGTGTATCATATTATGTGCATTTTTATATCATCTATCAATATCGGGTTTCAATCTACCTCCACACGACGGCCAAATCGAACCAGTATAATATGCAGCAGAATACGTTCTCATATATCTAATGTTGATAGATATCTTCCCAACATTGTACAACAGTCTTCTCTTGATTGAAAAGAATTATCTCCGCCAGTTGATTGTTGAATGATGTATATCTTCTACGTATGATCTCGCCACTTGTTGCCGCGATCACCCTCGAAGAGTAAATTGCCTTTGTTGATTGTCCATTTATAACCGCTCATGTATTACTGTATTGCAATCCCAAGTATCACCCGTGTATTTAGTAATGATGATACATCACGTGTGCAATCATATCAACTTTATCTATTGTTCTCGGAGTGCGTATGGTAGTAGTTGATGGTAATTAAACAATCCATCACAAGTACGGTGCACCTTGTGTCATTTCCGTTCAACAATTGTAAGATATAGTCGAAGAAACAAAGTCGCCGATAATTCTACTCTGTCAACGCTGATAGTGGAATTAGCGCTAGGCAACCTGGGGGGTTTCTACTTGACGTTCTATATCAAATAACAGCTCCGACAATAATATCTCATCTATCAATGCCAAAAGGTTAGATTTGTTTATATTACTAGAGGATTGCAATGGTGCACTTAGTTTGGTGGTAATATTTGTTGGTGTAACATCCTATGATGGCGGAGCCACTATTGCAAATGCAAATTATGTTATGAAAATGAAGAGAGAGCATTGTTATAATGATCGATCCAGCCCTGTGCGTTAGAATGATAGGGCTGGACGATATAAGGCCACTATTAGGGCGGAGCTGAAGAGTATATCACATAACAACAAGTAAGGGGCTGGATCTAAGCAAATGAGCAACATATCTCGTGAGTGAGTATGATCGGAGTACCGGATAAAGCTCTTGGTGTCATGTTTATGGTATCCTTTCTGGTATCTTTTCGAGTTCGCCGAAAATTTATTCTCAGTGTATCGCCAAATTTTATTCATAAATGGCCACGGACGGAGCACAATTAAAAGTGGTTGGAGTTACCTGGTAGGGTAAACTGATAGATAGTGCACATAATTTTTCATGCATTTGCTCAAAAAAAATGAGCTCTCTCTTGCTTTCATGTGGAATGATGGAACGAATTAATAAACAACGGCTATTCTCCTCTATTCCTCTTACACCACTACCATCTCTTTGCAATATACTCATGCTTTACTATAGCCGCCAAATGCCGTCAATAACATCTATTCAGCTGCTATTGATAGTAGTTATTGCTGTAGTGGTGGTAAACATATCATATGCACAAGCATTCACATCATTGGTATCCTCATCAACAACACATCCATCACTATCAAATTACAATACTAGTAGTAGACTCTATGCAAAGAAGAAGACAAAACCAAGGAGTAGTGGCGGAGGTGGCTTCGGTACAACATCACCGTCGTCTCCATCTAAAAAGAAGAACAAAGCGAGTAGAGATTTAATATCAACTCTCAATGACGAAGATACCCCAAAACAAAAGAAGGAGAACAAACAAACGTATGTGAAATCTGATCAAGAGCAACTATTAAAAGAATTGGCTAGTAAGTCTGAAGCAACAGTTATAGGCAAGGCTGTATCGAAATGCCCAGAGTACAACACGCCAGACATGGATACCTTTTGGCAAATGCTACCCAGTTTAATATCGACTAAGTTTCCATCGGCAAGTGATAATGAATTGCAACGAGTAGCTGATATGGTAGAATTTTCATTGGGAGTTCGTGGTCCTGAGGAATCTGTTATTCTTGATCCATACAGACCACATACCGAGTTACATGCCTATATGCCAGGATTAGGGGAAACTACACCCTTCCTAGATACCAATCAATTGGATTTGTGTCAACAGTTGAGTGATAATTACGAAGTGATTTGCAAAGAATATGAGGCATTACTAGAGAAACGGTTTGATAGAAAGGGTAATGATCGGTTCCAAAGTGTGACAAGTATGAATTGTAAGTATCTCAAAGATATCTATGATATGTGAACTGATTTGATCTGATATGTGCACATAGCACTTGACTCTGACCTACATATGTTTCTGCTTCTCTTCTCATACTTGCTACTCAACTGTATAAAAAGATGAGTCAGGATGGAAGACAATGGTATTATTCTATAATGGACATCGTATCAAAGATTTCCCATATCATTTATGTCCGGTAACGACTAAGATCATGGAATCAGTACCTCTCGCTGGACGAATAGCCGGGTTCAATAGACAACAGCCACAGTCAGGCATTCCGTTGCATAGTGACGGTAACAATATGTGGTTGACATGTCAAATGGGTATAAAAGTGCCACCTCCCATTGAAAGTGGCGGCGAGCCATCAGCACATATCCGTGTAGGATCCGAAACGAGACATTGGGAAGAAGGACAATGTCTATTGTATGACACCACGTATGAACATGAAACATTCAATTCGCATCCAACAGAGGAACGAGTAGTATTACATGTTGATTTCTTCAATACATTGAAGATGACAAAGCTAGAGATTGATGTATTGCAATACATTTATGATTTGAGAGAGCAATTCATGAAGGCTGAAGGCGTGGCCAAAGTGGGTGCTCAAGTATTATAGAAGCGGAGTGGAGTGGCATCGAACTATACTTCCAGTTCACTTAAGATTCTAAACAACTCCCTACCTATACATAAACAGACATAAACTTGTTCATCTGTACAACAAAAAGTTGATACATCAGCTCATTCACTTGGAATGATGCCAGGGATAACAGTCTTAATATGAGCATCTTTATCAAGCCTTCGAGCTTCTTTCAAGCCACTGATTACAGGACCATGAACACTTGCATTATGCTCCTTGATGCAATGTTCACCACAAAACATTACCCGACCATCATAGATGGGCTCGGCAAGAGTATCAAAATCATCCAAGGTTGCCTTTGCTGGCATATAAGAGTATGCACCAAAAGCATACTCATCACTATGCCAACGTGTAATATGTGTGGCAATCGGATCCGGAATCTCGTCAGGAGACTTGTCTAATGCAGCCGCAAAGTATTTGATTGCTTCCTTGACAATATCATCATCAGTTTTGGATGTATCTGATTGTGTTTCTTGAGCAAATTGACCGTCATACAAGCATACAACAGCTGGCTTACTTGTCTTCCCGGAGATATCTACCCACAAAGAATATGGACTTCTACCAGGTGTATCCTTGTCAGAGTTTACTAGAAGTTTGTTATCCTTGAACTATCAGTTGTGGATAGAGTATGAAAGAGGCACAAAATTGAATGAGAAACAGATATCATCATCCATATCACCTTCCAATCATTCAAGAATACTTACTTCATCCAAGTTCTCCTTCCAATTCTTGTAAAAGTGATCATCTTCTTTCCAAACTAAGATTACTTTCTCAAAGCCACCCATTGCAAGATTGTTAATGGCATCTTGTCTTCTTTTTGGAACAGGTGGTACGAACTTGATTGTATCAGCCTTCAATACTCCCAATGGAACCGAACATATGACATAGTCGGCAATGATTTCAGAACCATCCTTGCAAGTAACACTAACCTTCTTATCTTCACTCTTGTACTCAATTGATGTAACAGGCATGTTCAATTTAATATCCAATCCCTCTGAAAGCTTATCAAGCAGAGAATTGTATCCCCCAACTATAAGTTGATCATATCCTTCTGCTAATCTTCCCGTCTGTTGTGTCATGATGTAATGAGCATCTCTTGGCCCAGCGGCACCGGATAGGATACGCTCGAGCAAAAAAGTAGCTCGTTGTTTCTCGACAGGTGTAAGACTATCCCCTTTACTATCCAAGAAAGCTTTAAATCCCAAAGCTCCCGGCTTCAAAGTTGGAACACATTCGGCAACAAGTGGCATTAATGCCTCCAAATCTTTTGCAGTCCATGCAGTTCGAGTACCATCAGCAGAGATATCAGTAATTGCCGCATTACTGGATTTCATTCAGGATGTTCAATATAGTCAATACCATAATGTTCAAGCATGTTCATTAATGGATTGTTGACTGTCCCATGAACCCAAGCCGCGCCTAAATCAACCATGACACCACTATTACCAATTTCAGATGTCACTGTTCGTCCACCGATGTAATCTCGTGCTTCGATGATTTGTACATTAGTATATTTTGCATTTGTTAATGCTCGGGCTGCACACAGACCGGAAAATCCTGCTCCTATGACAAGAACATTACTCGTTTTGTTTGCATCTATATTGATATAATCGACAAAGATCCATGTAAAAGGATATTGCAATGATAGAGATGCCATATATTGCAATGAGATATAGATATGGATAGAAGTGAGAGGAGAATCGACAAGAGATATAGCAAAAGGTAAGATATCGAGATAGGCACATAATATGATAAGTTATACTTTTAAAAGATATAAATAACATATGCTAATGATCAAGATAGTACATAAGTGGTTATCCAACTCATCATATTGACATCATATGAGCACATCTTATAATAACTTATGTACATATTGCAAAAGAAAGATACCTGCCAGACTCACCGGGATGTAGGCTCGGCTCTTCGACGCCTGAACGGGGCGTTGTTTCATTACCTCCACTCATGTTGCAATAACTAATATCCTAGGCTATATCGATATCAATGGCCATAATAAAAGACAGGTATGAAACAGCCGGCAAGCTTAAAAATGACTCTTTTATTCTTATATCTTTATTGGCATTTTATTGGCACTTAATATAGTATTTCAAGCATTAACATTGACTAAATTATACTATGGAATTGGTATAACGGAGGTATCTTTACCAGTTATACTATGAAATTAGTATAAGGAGGTAGTATTATTTCATCTATAACTCAATTAAGTCGGTTCAAGATTGTCCTTTTCCGAAAAAATTTCGACAAAAACAAACACAGTTTAGAAACGTTAAGCCTCCTACTACTCTTCGTAACTCATGCTATGACAAAGTCGTAACATCCATACCATAATATATACTCTCCCTAATATTATTGTTCAATATAGTAAAGCATTATCTGTCGGCAGTATACCAAAGAGCAATACAAACATGGGCTTTCTCTCAAAGATCAAACGAAAAAAGTACACATCTAACAATGCACAGCTGGTTAAGAATAATAGTAATGATACCCCGCCAAGTATGGGCCCAATAGACCCAGATGGTAGTACTGCCTCTCACTCCTCCAATGAAATATATGTTACCAATCCACAGCAGTCAGCAGCCATGACTGCCTCACAATTCCAAAATACATCCGATACTGAAGTTAACAAAAAGCGATTATCACAACCCAAAGGCTCAAAATATACACAATCCAACACAAGTTCTTTAAACATACGCTCTACCCAGGGTAAAAATTGCAATACAAAGTCACGAGATGGTGTACCAATCATCACATCCGACGGAGCCGATTACTTCTCACCAAGTGCAGTATCAACGAAAAAAAATTATGCAGTCGATGGTTTCTATTCAAAGAGTAAACAAATGTTTGGTGGGAAGGAACGGCCTAAAACTAGACCTAGTGCACGGAGTAGTGCGTTCGGTGGTGCTCCACGATATGATTGGATGGATATTGTAAGTTATTATTATGTGTTATGTTATTGTTAATTGTTGTGTTGTAATTTGTTGGGAATTTTTTATGAGTAGATTATTTCTTATGCACTACTCCCTTCTCATTCTATATCCATTCATGTTCATATCTATATATATTTAACAGGAAACAACCGCGGCCATTAAGATTCAAGCAGTATACCGTCGTATACAAACATTAAATTATCTTGATGCCAATGGTCTCTCAACTCCCGGCATGCGTAACCGCAGAGCACAACGTAAAGCACGGTATCAAACTCGTATGGCCAAACACGCCACATCAGCCGATGTGCCCTTCCCATTTAACATGTGCGGCGTCGGTCTCTTATTCGGTGATGGGACATTTGAGGATGAAAAAATTGTTGATGATATTGAAAAGAAGAAGAAATCAAAGAAAAAGTATCAAATGTATCAAGAAGATGAAGAGAAACGTAAATTCCGTATGAGGAAGAAGGAAAGTCAACATATGGAAGAGGGCATTGAGGTTGTTGAAAGTTTTGATGGTGGTGAACAAGAGATGGAGGAAGAGGAAGATGAGGAACCAGAACAGATGGGAAGAGTGAGGAGCAAGATGAGCTTTGGTTTTGGGTCAAAAAAGAAATAAGAGACCTGAGGATCCTTAAAGTTGAGGATAGGGTTGAGTTGGGGAAAGTGTTTCATGTATTAGGTTAAAGTGGTAACTCGTGATTCAGGTTTGGCAATGAAGAAGGGGGGATATGCAGCTGAGCTTGTGGGGTAGAGTTACTTTGTGTTTCATAAATCTACAAATGTTCATATATCAAGGGGAAAGTGCCATCAGACTAAGCGACACGGGTAAGCAAGCTGAATTGTCATTATATCTTTAAACAATGGCCGTGGAAAGTGGTCGGGTGGTACATTAATAATTCATATATTTGTCATGTTGTGCTGATGTATGAGAAAGAGCTGATGTGTCTCTCTAGGGTAGTTTTAAAGTGTATTAATAGGCGAGACAATCTGCTAATTACAACCTTTTGTAATATTGGATTAGAATACCCATTACTCAATTAGACATTCAATGCCAGAACACTATAGTACACTTGTACTCTACTCATCTCTCAACCTTATAAAATATGACCAAAGCCCATCTCGTCCCTCTTGTAATGGGGTTTGCTTGATGCCAAACTGCTCTATCTATAAAGGCTAGATCGCCAGATCTTGTATCATATACAATCTCTTCTGGTTCTCGTTTACCAGTACTTTCACACCGCTTCATTCTTCCATCCCAGAAAGTCAATCCTCCACCATGTCCTTCAAAGGAATTTACTTCTCGAGTTGCAGTCCATCGATCTATCGGAAGAGCAACCACAACTGATCCGTCTACTTTACCGGCGCCGTCTACATGTTTTAGTAAAGCATTCTCATCTGGTGCCGGTGTATATCGTGTAATAAATGTCATTAATCTTGACACAATAGGATTACCATTCTCGTTTGTCTTGTATAATGAAGTTGTCTTATCATTGCATGCATGTTGTTGTCTATACCATGTAGCAAACAACTTATTGCATGTTTGAAGTAGCTCCGAACAATGATCTTTCAGTCCAATATGTGGATTAGTACTGGAAGATGCGCATTTAGCGATTTATGAAGATGAAGAGAGACGATTGTAACTCAAGTTAGTGCATACGGCTTGCAAAGGCAATCTCAAATGAAGATACATAAAGGCCAAATGAAGCACTCAGATCTCAAATACTTCATATGGAACACATTAATTCATCATCATAAAACAATACTAACGCGGACTTTCCAGGGTATACCTCCATCCATAACTTCTAAATAGCAACTAATCTTCCAATTTGTAATGTTTGCTACGCCGCCATTGTATTTGACAGTTTGTGGCTGAAATAAGTTTGTAACAATTTCTGGCATTAATGTATCAAGATATGTTGGAGATATAGCTGCAGGTAGAACGAGATGACGACGCTTTGATAGTTTAGCTCGTACTACACCTTTTGTAATTTGTTTTTGTATATCATTTGGAGATGATATGATTGTTGTTTGGCATGTATTACTGGTGGTATCATCTTTAACTGAAGAAGTAGATGCTGCTGTTGTATTGCTATCATCTTCTAATTGATTAGATTCTTTTGCAGTATTGTCGCAACCCTCATCTGCAGTTGATACCGATGGAGGTGACATGATATTGTACCGTTGCTGGTTGCAATAATACAAGTGTTGGGCTGATCTGACCAATGACGAGTTGCACAAGATTCAAGATGTGTACTTTTTTTATTGTATGTTTGTGTTGTGTTATATATGACAGCCGACAAGCCAATGATATTGTCAACCACTTGCTGCAGAAAACTCTGGAGTATGGATATACCAAAGAGCTCTAATATGGCCTAGCCTTAGCCTCTCAGGCAACTACTAATACAACGAGAGGTAGTAAGTAAAAGGATTAAGTTTGTGACTCTTTATGAGAGTTGAAACATTAAACATTATATCTTACGAGTTTAAAACCTATTATGACCAGGGCCAAAAGTAACGCTCGTAGATCGTAATATCATACAGACAACCTAGAGTGTTCAATAATCATACATAATACATATCGTTCTCTAGATTAAGGCAACAGCGAGATTGCATCTACATCTGTTCTATAGTGTTGGTTGATATATAAGAGTCGCTGGTAGGTATTAGTTTGTGCTAGTGTATAAAGAATATGGGGGCATGGTATTCTTCGTCTAGGTTGAAATCTGATATTACAGACGATGACACAATATCAAATAAGAGAGCAAAAGTATATGTCGACTTCAATGTTCTACCGAATGAAGTGTTGGTTGGTATATCTACTTATCTTGACAAGACATCATGTATGCTACTTGCAGTTGGATTAACAGCATCCTCATCTTCGTGGAGAAAGTCTGATTGGAATATCAAAGCATCTGAGGCGAGTAGGATTGTTTTATCCACCGCTCCATCATCATATCGTGAGATATGTTTTGGTAATGATGAGAAGTTTTTAGCAGCCAAGTTATCAGACGCAGACATTGGGGCATACTTATCATTAACAAAACAAATACCTTGGTTTTATCCAATTACGGAAATAAGTTTGGAGCATTGTATTAATGTGGTAGGGTACGGACTGGAACCTCTCCGAAACTCTACTTATTTGCAAAAAATAGATTTAGTTGCTGGTACTAGTGAAGGAAATGATTCACTATTTACGTCGAGATTATTGATTCCGATATTGAACAGTATCATTGAAGATTATCCCAGTGTTAGAGACCTTGGTGTTTCTCCGGAGGCTGCTGTGGCTTTATACAATGAGGTCAAGGGAGAACAATATACTATATCTCACAGAGATGTGGTGCCTGATGATATGAACATTTCAACTGGATTTTATGCAGACAAGCGTCCACATTTGAAAGTTACACCAAAGATATTCCTTTTGATTTCACCAAGTCCGCATGGTAAGATGTGTAGATTAATTCGACCTAATAATGGGTATCGTTGTGCAAGTAAAGATGTTATAAAGAAATCAATGATGGGACATCTTACTCCTGTGGGTGTTGATGAAGCCTTGGCGATTTGGAATCGTGAATTTGAGTTGGCTGATATTCCATTCACTACCGACTATCAATTCTCATGTTTTGGTCGTCACCGGGAGGTGAGTGTTCATATTTCAGCCGTCTTTTGAAATTCAAATCGGCATATGTATTAACTTTTTTGTCTCGTTATAAGTAGAGGACGGAACCTTTCTATTTTACACTACCTAAACATTGGCGTGAACAAAGTCAAACTGTGCTTCGGTTTTTACAAAATTACAATACCATGATGAACAGAACAAGTATTGTTTGTTCAAATGAGCGCCAACAACAGGAGTCACCAACGTACTGCAGTAACATATGTAGGGGTACACCGGAAAAGCCGTGGGTAAATCTAAGTGGAGAAAGATTTGGTGCATTCAATTTGATATGCGACCGATACGAATTATGCAACAATACTTTTTGTGTAGACTGTGCAAGTAAGAATGAGCTCAGAAAGACATGTGAAAAGTGTTCCAAAAAAGGCTGCAACAAACGAGGGAGAAGGTACGATGAATACATGTTCTGTACGGCCTGTAATGACTGCGGTTATAATAATGAGTCCGAGGATGAGTCGTCTGATGAGTCTGAGGACGAGTCTGAGGGCGAATAGCTATGAAAACGCAGGACAGGGGTGGCGATATTGACGGTACGCTGCTGCCGCCGCTGACTTCCGACCACTTATAATGTCTAATGATACATAGTAGTCTGAATACAATTTGTTTACTACTTTTATACTCTTATACTACCTATTACGTATACACTAGCTAGCTAACTATCAAACTTCAGGTATTGATCGACGGGAGTGATAGAACAATAAGAGCTCCAAGAACATCCTTGCCTGAATGTTGTCTCAAGACTGTAGATCCGGTAAATGAGAGAGTCTCAAACCCGAATTCTTCAGCTAAAGAATCAATGTACCAACGCTTATGAGCAAATCTAGCACAGCTTTGCATTACAAACCCTGTATCTTCATCATCCTCTTCTTTGGATTCATCTATCGATTCATTAAGGATCTCTGCAGAGAATGCAAATGTACCGCCTTTACTCTCAAGACTTGATTTAGCAGTGGAGAAGAGGCTTCTTACGTCTGCAATGTATGCAAACAGGTCACAACCTACCACCAAATCATATCCCTTTCCGATATCCTCTTCATCGTTACCGTCCTTGTTGATGATACACTCGGCATCTCCGACTACAACTCGGTCATAACAGCCTCTGTCCTGAGCTTCTCTGGCAACCTCAGGAGAAAGCTCAACACCCACCAAGTAGCCTACAGAATCTCTAAACTCTGCACCTGAGTGACCCTTGCCGCATCCCAGGTCAAGACATCTTTCAGCCCATCTATCTTCCTTGTCTAATGCATGGCATACTGCTTGCCGAAGTAGCTTGGGGATATTGTATTGATATTGATTAGGACATATCTCTCCTCGTGGAATGGCTCGACTAGCTAAACCTCTTCCACATCTCTCGACAGCTGCACATTCGTATGGTCGCTGATAGGGAAGTCCGTCGTTAAACATCAAAAGTTGTCCTCTTTCAAACTCTTTCCAGTTTTCATTTGTTGTTAGTGGTTTCGTAGCGATGACTGCCACTCTGTCATTATCATTATTCGTTTCATTAAAGTCCACATTGTAATCAATATCACTAAGTTGTGCTGTTTTGAATGGTGGATATCTAACGAGATAATGCAGCCCATTCCATACCGTGCTGCCGGGACGAGAACCAGGCCAACTAAAAGCAAACATTGTATATTGACCACAACCTAATAGGAAATTGAATATAGTTTCATTCTCGTATCCCCTGACAATTTCACATGATAATCTTTGTATAGCTTCGTACAGTACCGGCAGCGTAGGTAGCGTATCAAATTCTGCTCTGAGTGCATTCAACATTGCACAGAATACAGCCTCCGAGTCAGTATCACCCACAGGATGATATATGATTTTCATAGATCTGTATGATTTCAGTAACATGCGGTTAGATGGTCTTGACTCTTTGCATCTACCGAGCATGGGCATTTCTCTCGGTGATGAGCAATTCCCACTCTCTTGTGGATTGTGAGTAAACTTTGGTACCTCGCCATTGTGTGCAAATGTCCATACTATTCCCCACAGCTCTCTCTGAAAAGGATGTACGTTTTCCAGACTAACTGATCCCTGTGTTGCATATCTAATATGTGCCATCATGTTTAGTGTTTTAATAGGACTATGAGTAGCATGAATGTAGCATGAATGTAAGTTCTTGTATATCATTCAACATCATGATAAACATCAAAGAGAATCCCAAACTTACTAGCTAGCAACCATATCAGCTAGGGGACTTTTGGCGCAAGGTAAAGGGTCGTGAAATGCTCTTACTCCTCGACCTTCGTATATTGCTAATCCCCATCCATGAGCATGTATATCGGTATTTCCACCACGACATTTGAATCCTCTGTGTTTGAGTAACGAATAATATGTGAGAATTTTGATGCACATGATATGAATCGATGCAATGTATGTTATGTGTATCAATACCCCGTAATTAATACAGATGAGAGGAATACAATTACATTACAAAAAGAACATCAGTTGAGAGAATTTTGTGCACATCATATGCACCGATGCAATAATATATGTTATGTGAATAAAACCCCGTAATAAACTTACCTGAATGAGAAGTTGAAATCCGTAGGCGTGGCACAGTTCATGCCTAGGAGCCTGCAATTAGGAGAGAGATATAGGTTGATATTATTGATTGAGGAAGGTTAGAAAAAAGAAAGCAAGATGTGGAATTCTTTGCAAACTACCCCACTGCCGCCGCCGCTAGCCCGCCAAATCAATAACACTTACTGACACATATTTATATAGTATTTAGGAGGCCTATTTGTCTGTTATTCGTTATGTTATAGGACCACAGGCTGATTAAAGATATGATGGCTGGCCAACGTATTATGTTCCACTTTAAATTTGAGAAAATTTTCTCATCTAGAAAGTTCCAGTGGAACTTCCTATCAGAAGAAGAAGTCGGCCCATTACAATAAATGCCTCAGTTTACCCTACCAGGTAACTCCTATCAGTTTTAATTGTGCTTAGTTCGGTCAGTTTAAGAAAAAAATTTGGCGATATACTGGAAGCAATTTTCGGCGACGGATGCGAAATGAGAAAGGATACCA
>Ga0214479_100619_pt1 | contig 19559 bp, 11 predicted proteins | sample M1_20Mar14CPVII9_5_FD_165054 | JGI IMG/M metagenome (GOLD analysis project Ga0214479, IMG submission 165054) | Marine eukaryotic communities from Monterey Bay, California, United States - M1_20Mar14CPVII9sort6BwellE14 | ecosystem: Environmental > Aquatic > Marine > Unclassified | place: USA...
TTGGCTGGTGATATTGAGTATTATTATTAAAGTTTGATGATTGCATAGCCATATAATCAGCAGGTAGACTTTGGGAAGTTACTTGTTGATGTTGTGATGGATGATATGATGGCTGTTGCATCAACATGTTGTGATTGGGTTGAGGCGGTGGCGGTGGAGGAAAGTAAGGAGGTTCCCAACTAGTTTCTCCAGTTGATCTATTTGCATAGTACGGACGTCCACTAACAGGATCATTGGCTCGCTCCCATCCAGGCTGTAATTGTGGCTGGGTGTTCATGTTTTGATTAGATATCTACCTATTCGATATTATGTTCTGTGATGTTGCAAATAATAATCTTCACTATACTTCCATGAATACACCACTATGACCGCGCTTACAGACTAAGTATTTGCAATAATAATAATGTAATAATCCCGAATATTACTAGGTCAACAAACCACAGGAAAGAGATATGCTTTGCAACTTAGACTTGCAGTAACTTGCACCATCTGAAATCGTCACGGGGCCAAACGCCAAAAGATGACTCTCATAATTTTTCTACAATCGTAATGAGTTGTTACAACAAAGATGAATAGTATAATAAGAATAGCCAGTGGTCGCCTAGTCCACAATGGTAGCAGCAACATCAGTAGTAGTATAAGACAGCAGTGTCGGCATTCTCGTCCAGCAGTGCTTTTATCAGGCCGCCGATCAAACTCATCATCAACTCCTCCACCTCCTCCAACCACATCCCTCAAAAATGCCAAAACATCAGCTGGTACTGGTGATCCAGATGGTTTAGGTGGTGATGCACAGTCAGGTTTTTCTATGCGTGGTCCAGTAACATGGCCTGCATTAGGTTTGGTTTTTGTGGCAGCGGCTAGTGCTATGTCATACTATAAAATCGAAAGAGAACGAAGATTAGAGAATGCAATGGGTAAAATTGTAAGTGGTATATGATATGATTCTTATCAATAGTGTATTGATGATGATGATGATATATGCATCACTCATGTCATATAATACTTATAATATACAAACATCCACTATTAGGTATCAAGTGAGTCTGGTTGGAGTCCAAATCCTGAATTGCTTGCACCACGACAATATGTAAGAACTCAATGGGGATGGTTTCCTAAGGAGGATGCCTTCGGGGCTGGTGAGTTACCTTCAAACTCTCTTTCACTCGGCATATAATATAGGAAATTATCCCTTTTTGTACTTGCATATGTCGTGTGTTGGTGGTTATTGATGTTTGTTTTAGTTGACTATTGACGCGTTCTATTGTTTTGACTCATATCATATGCATAAACTTTCAATTCATAGCGGGTAAACCTGCTGTTGGTGGATCTTGGTCCCTTGTTGATTTAGATGGTAATCTAGTAACAAACAAATCATTTGAGGGAAAGTGGACTCTACTATACTTTGGCTTTGCACGGTGTCCTGATATCTGTCCTTCAGAGATGGTTAAAGTTGGCAAAGTAATGGATACGCTTAAGAAGGAACACCCAGAGTTACATAAGAATATACAACCAATCTTTGTCAGTATTGATCCAGCACGGGATTCTTTAAAGGCATTACGAGACTACGCAAAAGATTTCCATCCGAGTTATGTCTTCTTAACTGGAGCGCCCACCATGGTACAAGCCATGGCAAAGAAATATCGCGTCTACATGAGTAAAGCTGACGAGACCGATGATGGAGATTACCTCGTTGATCATTCGATTGTCATCTACTTTCATGATGAGACTGGAGATATCGCAGATTGTTTTACACAGAGTATGCGTCCTAGTGATGTTGTTGAAAAAGTGGTTGAACGAATGAACTTTGTTGCACCATACTAAATTAGAATCTAGTTCTATAACATTAAAGATGATGGTCTTTGCCAAGAAGTTTTGCCTGATGTGTGATAATAATAAACTTTGCCACTTGATGCATCTTTTGTTGCTTTCCAACCAACTGGTAGCTGCTCTTCTTCTCTCTTACTTGGAAGCTCTGGTTTCTTCCAGCTACGCTCATTTGTACTGCGCTTGTAATAGTATATCTTTCCAGAGGCTGGATCCTTTGTAGATTGCCATCCATCAGCAATTAGTTCAGGCTCTAATGTTTGCTGCACTGGTATATTTAGTGCTCTTGAGTCTGCGCCTAGCGCTTCTGCATCACTTCTTGTATTATTTGCAATACTAACTGAATTAGACGGAGGGGCTTCCATAGCTTGTTTTCGTCTCAATAAAGCTGCAGCTACTTGTTCATGCGGATTGAATTCATCAGGCTCAAAAATTGGACTAGCATCATATACCTTCTTTCTCTTCTTTTTCTTCCGTTTATTCTTTGATGACTCTATTGTTGTATCATCGTTACCATTGGTATTATCAGCTAATGATGAATGAGTTGGAGCTAAACCCATTTCCTTCTTCATGCTGTCCATCCCATCCCAGTAATACCCCGTCCCTCTAAGGTCTTTTGTTGTGAATACATAATCATATTTGTAACCTTCAAAGGTCTCTGTTTTTATAAAGTATGGTACATCATCTGGTCTAACTCTATCCAATACAAGAGATTGCCTCTTCTTCTCAGCAATCTCCTCCTGGTCAGTATTGCGTTTGAATACTGTATAACCCGAACCCATTTCTCTATCACCGGCATCCTTTCTTATCTTGACTTCAATTGCCTGCTCATCTCTTATACTTTTTGTACCCAACACTCTGTCTAGTTTCTTCAATGGTATCGCTGGTGCTATTGAACTTTTGTTTGTTGGTAGTTTATTATTGCCTTTAAAATCTTGCCACCTAGCTGCTCCATCCGATCCAAGTACTGGCTTACTAACCGTATCATCAACGTCATTAAACGCAGAAAATGAAGACATATTAATTGCAGACCAAGTATTATTATGAGAGTATAGTTTTAAGTGTATTCACTTATTTCTCGTAATCGGACCACTCAACACTATCCAAAAGATCGTATACTGAGAATCTAGTGACAATAGGTATTATTAATATTTCAAACCAATTGATGGACTTATTAATGTGTATCGGATCCACTGGATTAGTGAAGATCGTTAAATAAGAACTAGTGACAGTATTATAGAATAGTATTTATATTTCAATACCAATTAGAAGTTCATTGTTTCCATTGGCTTTGGGTTTTTGTTTGTGATTTCATTAAAAGAATTTCTGCCCGTGGGCCTCTAGAAATTTACTTCCAGTTCTACGTAGGTATATCTACTATCTACTACCTCCCATAGCTTTATTGAGCTTTAGAGCTTATCGTTTGTTTGCTGGTAGAAGTAGCAGTAGTAGTATTATCATTTGCCGTAGTGTTTTTTATCGTGGCTCTTACATAGTAGGAGGAAAATTTAGATATCAACAACAACTTACCAACTCATTTTTCTGAGCCAAACTTTTGAGTAGAAACAATATACAATCACAACAATCATGGCTAATAACTTACCAAGACGAGTTGTCAAGGAGACACAACGGTTAATAGCTGAACCAGTTACCGGTATATCAGCAACGCCCTACGCAGATAATTTACGTTACTTTTCTGTTTCAGTCGAAGGTCCACCAGACTCACCATACGAAAGGGGTGTTTTCCAATTAGAATTATTCCTACCAGCTGATTATCCAATGGCACCACCCAAGGTACGATTTCTAACCAAAATTTATCACCCCAATGTTGATAAGCTTGGTAGGATTTGTTTAGATATTCTCAAGGATAAATGGAGTCCAGCATTGCAAATTCGTACAGTATTACTTAGTATCCAAGCTTTACTATCGGCACCTAATCCTGACGATCCATTGGATAATGCAGTTGCTGAAGTTTGGAAGAATGATGAACAGGAGGCATTGAGAATAGCTAGAGAATTTACCCAATCATTTGCAGTACGTAAATAGAAGAGTTGATAGAAAGGGAATCAGAATTTATTTCTATATGTTATTTGGAGGAGTTTGTGGGGTTTTGAGGGTCGTTTTATGAGGGTTGTTCAATTACAAGGGGATTTTCTTATAGGAGGATGTGGGGAGCAGTCTTTATGGGCATCTGGTAGTGGTTGGAGTTACACTGTCTATGATTGGGAAAAGAGAGTAATTGCAAATTGTTGTGGCTATTTTCTTTAGAATACTTTGTGAAGGGGTTGAATGAATTGCTTTAGTTGTTGTTCTCCTTTAGAAAGTTTAACCCAAAAATAGAATTCATATATTGCATGATGAAGTTCCTAGGTAGTCACCATGTTTAATTTATGATACTAGGGGAATTACATGTAACTCAAACGTGCTAAATCCGTAGTAAACCACTCATCGGGAGTCAAGTCATTTATGGCAAGAGAAGCGTGAAGATAACGATAACATACACAAATAAAGAGGCGTACTTGATAACTCACAACAATTTGTTTAATAACTTAAGGGTTAAACACAACACAAAGACATATAGATATGCTTGACTAAGATAACAATCCTTGGCCATTTAAAGGCACACATGAGACCAAGGATATTTCAATATTCGATACAGCCCAATTCCGTTGAAAGATAGGAGAAAACCTCAAGATAGCAGTCATCCAATGACTACATTATACACTCGACATTTAACTCCAGTGAGAACTGGCTGGGGTAGGGTAGTTTGGGGGTATGAAATAACATTCATAGAACACACTCATAATGGCTGGGCGACGACCAATCCAGCGGCTCGGGCTTCATTCATATCTGCTCGAATCTCAGCACGAGCTCCCAAGTCGGCAAGAGTGGCTTCGTACTGTTGAATCGCTCCCGGCTTGACATTATTAGTTAATGTACACATGACACCCATGGGACAACCTTCCTTCTTGTGACACTCTTCATCGGCACCACAACGTCCACATGTGGTGAAAGAACATTTATTACCGAATCCAAATTCCCCGTGTTCGGCACGTTGACGACCGCAGTGAGAACAGACCTTGCGGTACGTGAGGCCCTTTGGTAGTTTCTTGACAATGTCTTCAGGCTCTTTCTTGGTATGTGAAGTGAGTTGTGACTGGAGAGGTGGACGAGGCTGATGACGTGAGAATTGGGGACGGATTGGCTTCGGATAAGCATGACCTGTGGGAGGTCCGGCTTGCCAGTGCTGCTGGTGATGGTATTGCTGTGGAGGAGGATGATGATACATCTGATGTGGATCACCTTTCTGGTCTTCATATGGATGGTGATGACGATATCGTTCATAAGGATAACCCCCAGAATGCGATACTACAGCTTGTCGATGGCGATGATCATACATCCGTCTCTGTTGTTCTTGATGCTGCTCAGCCATGTACTTCTTGTGGGGCGGAATCGACTCAGAGCGTGGCTTTGTGGCGGCTTGATGATGATCTGAGACGTCAGACGACTTGCGCTTCTTGGCACTGGCTTCTCTTGCGTCGGCATACACCTCACTGGCAACGCTTGCCAACAAGTCCATCTTCTTCTCATTTGCAGTTCCACTATCACTAGCGGCGGAGACTGATGGAGGTGCACCTCCCTTTGCTGACTGCGCATCGTCGTTCATGGTACTAGCAGTATAATGAGAACCATGCGATTTGAATGACTTGTCTTCCTCAATCGAACTAACGAGGTGAAGAGATTGATCGGAGTGGGGCATTTCCACATACTGTGGCTGTTGATAATACATGCCATAGGTTGGAGGTGGCGGTGCAAAGTGTGGCGGTGGGGCAAAAAACTCTCTGCTACCTTGCATCATGCGATCAAGCTCATGCCGGCTCATTCTTCCCGAGGGAATCACCGAACTACGTCCATCCATTATAGGTCCACCCATCCTACTCGATGGTCTGCTATCGCCATCAGGCTGGTTTCCACAATCCTCACACTTGCACTGTTTTCCACATTTCATATTCGCCGCGAAACATTCACAATACTTCTTGAGACACTTGGATTTCTTACACTTACAGCCCACACGATGGACCTTCGCTGATCCCTGCTGATCCATTGCCATGTTTCCTCCTGGCATTGGATGACCACGAGTGAATTGAGGCGGTGGTGGTGCGCCGCGATACGGTTGATGGACAGGCGGGCCTGCTTGATGATGATACTCTGGATGCTGCTGTTGATGACCTCCATAGCCTTGCTGATCGAACGAGCCACGCTGTCTACGATCAACCTCCCATGAGGGACCATGCTCCAAGTTTGGCGTTGATCGTGGCTGCTGATCATCACGCTCTTCTGCTTGAGTTGATTCAAATGATGGCTTGTCAGTTGTAGCAGTGGACATGGAAGATGATCCACCCAAGTTATCTTGAGTCTCACATTCATCGTCGGCATCTTCTTCTTGTTGTGAAGCAGTCTCGGTCTCGGCTTCATCATCATCATCATCCTTGACGACAGCTTCAGAGCTTGGAATACGTCTGAATTGATATCCACAAGCATTAGGAGCCCCAGGCGGAGTATGAGGTAACATTTCCTGAGGAGCCTGTCCACCAGGATAGCCAGTAAATCCACTATTCCTAGATGTACGGCCCGAGGAGTTGATACTGGCAACAGAAGAAGTGGACATGGCAGTTGGTGGACGATGATGATACTGTCCAAAGCTCCCTACAGTAGGTACGCCACCCATTCCTCCAACAACTGGTGCAGGATCGGCAGCAGAACCACTACTACCTCCTGGACCCCTAACAACAATACCAACACTAGCATCCAAAAACTTATCCTTAAAAGCATTCGGATTACGTATCAATACACTCCGTCGTGCCTGTGCAATATCACCGTCCTTACCCTTCTCCAATTCCTCTGGTGTGTTCTTACACCCCTCACAGAAACAGACTTGTGTTGAACATACCACACTATTTGCGAAGCAGTGACAATATAACTTTAAACACTTTGTCTTGCGACATGTACACCCCTTTTGTTGTGACGTACGTTGTTGATTGGGTACTAATTGTGATGAGATGGGTGCACGGTCACGACGGGGTTGATAGATTGGTGTTGGTTTACTTGCCTTTCCCTGATGGAGGATTTTGGCTTTACTTAGCTCTGTGAATTTCTTCTTTGGTTCTGTAGTTGTTGTTGTGGACTTCTCTTTGGATGTCGATGCTTCTTGTTGTTGTTGTTGTGAGTCTGGTACTGATGATTGATGATATTGCAGTTCTTCTTCATCGTGATTATGAGCTACTGGTGGTGGTTCATGATGATGAGAATACCCACGATCTTGAGGAGGTGGCCCATGCGGTGGTGGCTGTTGATAATATTGACCAATAGAAGATCTCGAATCATGAGGATAATCTTGACGATGTTCCATCATGTATTGAGGAGGTGCTCCGCTGTGATGATGAGTAGCAGGATATCCTTGTTGATAATGATGACTTCGTGGAAAGCCCGACGGAGGTCTTGATTGATACCCACCATATTGTTGGTACGGAGGTCCAGGCGGTGGTGCATGAGAGGAAGGTGGATACGGACCTTGTTGATCATATTGATGATGATGTGCTACAGGATATACATACTGCGGATCTTGATGATGATAATTCATATGATGAGGAGGTGCACCACTAGATGAAGGAGGAGGAGGACCTCTACTATATTGACTCTGGCCAGTTGGTATGTTATGAGAATGTTGGTGCACTCCGCTGCCACTCCCACGCCGACGACTACTACTTATTGGCATACCTCGATCATGATATTGAGATGATGACGACGGTTGAGATTGAGGATGAGATATAACATGGGTACCGCCGGGAGATATAATACTATTATCATGAGCAGCAGCACCACCTACTACAGCAGATGGACCACGCCATGAGTGTGGTATCGATATAGGTCTACCGTCGCTATCAGCTGACCATGTAGAAGTTACATCTGGCTGTTGATTATCATAATCTGTTGTTATTGATGGCGGACGTGCAGTAGGCGTATTTGGTTGTTGTTGCTGAGAGGAGGCGTTATCGTCCTCCGCTGCCAATTGTTGCTCATCATCGTCGTTGGTAGTATCTATATCATCTAAAGCAGTATCATCCTGAGCTACAGAACTGCTATCTGCCATGTTTCCTACTATCGGTGCATCACTAATGTTTGTGGAGGTTTGATCCATTGCAATTGATTCACCGTTGTCGTCGTCGTCTTTGTTGATACTCCTTCTACTACCATTATTTGGCATGTTATTTTAGTGATTACAATAATAGGACATATAATTTCAAACCTCTAACTATCTTCTTCTAGTACCACCAACTGGGCTGCTTTCGATAATGTGTTTTCAACATTGTTTTTGCTTGATATTGATAAGTACACTTTTGTTGCCTGCTGGATATTTCAGTTGCAACTTTTGAATGTCAATGCGAAACATGAAAAACGGCCAAATAGATTCGGTACTAAAAGTCGCACCATTTAAAATTTTGGAGATGAAACAGTTATTTATCGTACTTTATGAGCGTACATAAAGAGGGCTGCTCAAAAATGGAGCGGTACTTAGGGCTTGATGACTGATTATGATTGAACGATCTCATGAATAATTGCAGCTAGGTAGCATGGCAATTCGTATTAACAGAGTGATACCGCAAGCAACCGCGGCGCAATTATAATATGACGGCTAAAATATATAAAGCAGCGGCATTGATCACATGTTGTGCAACATCAATCTCCACTTCATCCTCTGTTGCTGCAACAAAACCAAACTCTCATAATATTAATCAATCGTACAATGTATGGTCAAACAATAATAATAATACACCACGACGTCAGGTTGAGAAACGACGTAGATTGGAACAAGATTATTATAGACGTCTGTATAATGACGATAGGGATGGCGTAGGAGGATACCGCCATATAGGCGATGAGCAGACTGACAACAATAATAATAAAGACAACAATAACATTCGCCAACTTGGTAGTATATCTAGTATGTCAAGTATGCATTCAAAAGGTAATAATAAGAAGAATGAAGATAAGCATGTACAGGAGGAGGTACAAAAGTTGGAATTTATGCTCCTTGGTGGTGCTGATGAGGATACCGCGACCTCGACTACCGACCATCCTCCTCCTACCTCAACATTACAAACACAAACACTCGAACAACAAGAAGAGACGGAGGAAGATTTATCAGCAACAAATTTACGTAAATATACACGTATCGGTGGGACATCCTACTCCATACCACCATCTACACGATATCCCTACATGGCCTCGTTGCAATTAGAAGGACACTCCTCCACACAGGGCAAATACGATATACACATGTGTGGTGGTACATTAGTCGCTCCTGACATGGTATTGACCTCAGCACATTGTGCAAAGTATAAACCCGAGGGTACATACGGCGGTACTGAGACATATCAAGCATTTAATGGTATTGAAATTGGTAAATCAAATTTAGACGATAATGGTCCGGCATATGATCCGTATTCACTTGAGACATATCGATTGGCATATGAAAATTTAATACCCGAGAAGTTACATATCCATCCAAGTTATAATGAAGAGACATATGAAAATGATGTCATGCTGGTGAAGGTCTATGGTATATCTCGTTATCCACCTGCCAAGTTGTCAAGAGATACATATGAAGAGACTGGATCAATCACGGCATTAGGATGGGGTGCTGATAGTGCACAATCCGAAAAACGCTTTTCAAACATACTCAAATCAGCACAAATGGATTTAATACCAACAAATACATGTCGCGCGACAACTGTTCATGTTCAAGATCCAATCACTGATGAAATATCACAAATGTCATTACATGATCATATATATAATGATATGATATGTGCCAAGAGTGATGAAAGGTATATGTGCTACGGCGATGCTGGCGGACCGACAATCATTGAAGGATCGAATGGAGATGAAGATGAAGTATACGGGCTTTTATCATGGGGATATGGCTGCGTGAATCATAATTATCCAGCCGTTATTACAAAAATTTCAGACCATTATAATTGGATACGACAAATGATATGTAATAAAAGTTCGGATCCACCGTCATACTATGACTGTCCACAACAAATGAGTAGTATGTCGTCAACATCATCAACAAGGACACAAACTGTCACATTGAAATTAAAATTGGATAGAATGGCAGTCGAGACTGGATTTGTTATTGAAACTCTATCATCGTCATCATCCAGTAATAGAGAAATTGTTGCACAACGTCAAACTGGATATTACAAATCTGAGAAGAATGAATTAATATTAGAATCAATGAATATACCAACGAATCAATGTTATAAGTTGATCTTGTTGGATAGCTATGGTGATGGCTTTTGCTGTGATATGGGCGGTGGATCTGGTACATTGTATTTGGGTAGTGATACGAGTTACTATACTGGTAATGTCCTAGTGGAAGTATCGGGTACGTTTGAGTTTGAGAATTATGGTGAATTCTGTTTAGGATCGGCGACATTGCCATCGTCTTCGTCATCATCATCAGGTGGTAATAGTAGTGGTAGTGGTGTGGGTACTGGTGCCGACAGTATAACTACAATGTCCCATTCGAAGAATACGACACCACCGCCTGACCCTCCTACACCGCCACCGGTAATGCCGCCTGCTACTTCACCTCCACAGCAACCTGAACAACCCAAAGAGAGCTTTTCATCGACACCATTGTCCTCTTCTTCCTGGAGTGGTCCTGTAGACAATCCTGAGTTTGAGTACTGTACTCAATTCTGTTCCAATGGTAGTACCTCAAGGTCCATGAATGGTATGATGTGTGGAAATTATGAGTGTTTGCAAACGTCAAATGTTGCAACGAGTGACTCTCAAGAAGTACAATATCAAGATCATCCGCCACCACCTCCGTCACAAGAAGAGACTCCTACTCAAGAAGAAACCGGACCATTAACGTCTACACAATTCTATACTGAGAATTCCGAGTATTATCTAACTGTACAGATACAGTTTGACGATAATCCACAAGAAGTTAGTTGGGTCTTATATGACTTGACGACGAATGAAGTTCGTGTCTTTGTTGATTTTGACGAGTATCCCAAGAATGAGTTTGCAAATCGTTTGCTTACTCTGAAAGTTACCATGGATGGACCTGAATTGGGTGAGAAGCAATATGCCTTTACTGTATATGATAACGCAAGCAATGGATTGTGTTGTGATCATGGACAGGGATACTACAAGGTATATTTGGGTGATGTGGAAGATGATCTCTATCTGTTAGGAGATGATGCATTTGATTTCTCTTCAAGTTATTACTTTACACTCTTTGAAGATGAAAGCCATGGTGATGATATTGAAACTACTACTTCACCTGTAACGAGCATGCCGTCAAGTGGGCCCACTCGTGCTCCTACGACACAAGCTCCTACTGCCACTCCAACAACAAGTCCCTCAAGCCCTCCCAGCTCTAGACCAACAACGGCAGAGCCAACCGAAGCGTGGGAGGTACAACGTCCTGAAGATGAGGAAGCTATAGGTGCTCGTTGGTCAACAAGAACCAAGACATTCCCAGGCGTCTTTAATGACGTTGGCGGCGATGATCAGCACAAGTACAAGTATAGCATGAATAGATCAGATATTCATAATGCTGCATCAATTCCCCGTCAAGACTCTGTGACAAGAATGTGTATAGTCACAGTATCATTAGTATTGATATACATGTTTGCTCTTGCAGTTATATAGTAGAGGTTTTAAGTGTTATGTATAATATTTTGTTTCAAATGATACAACCAAGCTTGACTAGAGTTCTCCCTGGCTAGTTGTTGCATCCATTTCTGATTCTTTCCTTTTGAATATAATTCGAGGTGTCAATGTCACTACGCCGTGGTACTCAGAATATCCCGCTACGATCTCAGCAAGTATACTATCGTTTTGAGTATCATTCAATACAAGTTTGTAAACGGCATATCCATTCTTTCCTCTTGCATGGCTTCTCCTGCCATTGCACATTGATGCACTAATAAATGAGCTTCTTTCTATATTTGTTGGAGTCGGTGAAGGTACAGGCTCTTTAAATGGTGATGTTTCTACGACATATTGAATATCTGATAGCTCTTTTATTGTTTCTGAATCCACCTTAATAGTAAATGAATGAGATGAAGTGGTGTCATCGTCTACCTGATTGATCCAAACGATATTATCTTCATCTACTCTGACTCCAGATGAATCATATACCGCTAATTGTACTGGATCTTCTTCGGGTGCCTCTCTTATTTTATTGTTCATAACAATCTACCATGCAAGAGTATTGAGTGCTATTAGCAATAATGCAATCATGCAAAAAGAATATCATAAGGCAATCTCACCTCATCCTCCTCTAAAAGTCTGTCACATTTCAACCAAGCTGCAAATCCCGCTATTCCTGGGATAATAGTGAGCAAAGATATATGTAGTAGGAGCCGCCAGAACATGATATAAGCCGACAATCATCTATCTCCCCCATCTCTTAGTAAGTCTAAGTGACTTTGAGTATCCTTTTTTGGAATAAAAGTGTTGTGAGGGGGGGGGGGGGGGGGAAAAAAATAATATATTAATGTCAGAAAGAGCGTAGTTCTTATCTTATACACCGCCTTTATTATTCTAAGCATACTTATACTTCACTTGAGTTATGTCATTCAGATCATCACTTCTAACAATTTGTAATAGACAGAAGATTTTTCCCAACTTCCGCATTGGATTGTCTTCTTCTATCCATCATAACACAACAAAATACCAATATTACCACAGATGTATAAGTACAAATGCAAACGCTGAACTGGTTGTTAGTATATTAGGACCACCAAATGCAGGTAAAAGTACTCTATTCAATCGATTAATGTGCAAAGAATCTAATAGAGCATATCGACTTGGTAGTGAGAAGAAGAAGATGTCAAGATCACTAGGTAGGATTGGTTATCGTAGTCCATCTAAACGATCGGGTGGGGCGATTGTTACACCCATAGCTGGTACAACACGTGATAGAAGAGAATGTATTGGTAGTATAGGTGGTATATACTTTCGCTTAATTGATACTGCAGGTGTTGACGGGGAGAGAATTGATGTTGCCTTTGGTAAGAAGAATAAAACATCCATGGAAGCGGCTATGATCCGTCAAACTATGGAAGCGGCACGAAACTCTGATTTGGTATTACTAATGTTTGATGCAAGATTGGGGGTTACTTCTGATCTATCAGAGACTATACGATGGTTACGAAAGATTAGTCATACTCCCAAAAATAAGACAAGCGGATCAACAAAAGAAGAACCTTTCCATCGTCGAGAAATTGCAATATTGGCAAATAAGTTAGAAGGAGACAGATGGACATCAAGTATGGGTAATAGTAATAACAATGTACTGGATAACCTTGCAGAAGTATCACGGGCTGGCTTCGGTGAACCCATTCCAATATCTGCCGAGCATGGTGAAGGTATTGTTGACATTGCAGTACTAATTGACAAACTAACTCGAGAAAAGCGAGTTAGACTTGGTCTACCCGAGGAAGATAATGAGGAAGATAATAAGAATCAAGATAGTGAAATGAAGCCACTACAACTTGCAATACTCGGCCGTCAAAATGTAGGTAAGAGTACACTTGTGAATTCTTTACTGGGTGAAGAAAGAGTGATATCTGGGGAAACGCCAGGATTAACACGTGATAGTATCTCGGTGCCAATGTTGTTTAAGAACAAGCCAGTTCAAATTGTAGACACTGCAGGTATACGACGTGGTGTGAAGAGAGAAAGATCTAATGAGATTGAAGACTTGGCTGTGTTAGATGCTATGCGAGCGATGAAACTGGCTGATGTAGCTGTGCTTGTACTTGATGCGCAGGCACGGGTAATCCAAAGGCAGGAGCTTGCTATTGCAGATGCAGTAGTTCGTGAAGGTAGAAGTTTAGTTGTGGTTGCAAATAAGATGGACCTTATTGTGGATGCTGACTATACACCGCATGATTTTGCATGCGCAGTACAAGATCAAATCGAGCTTCGGTTCCCAATGCTTAGAAAAACACCTGTTGTGGCAATGAGCTCTTTGTATGGCGATAATGTATACAAGTTAATGCCCGTGGTGTTTCAGGCAAGAGAAAGATGGGCTAGAGTAATACCCACTGGGATGTTGAATAGATGGCTTGAGGAGGTATTAGATGAACACCCCCCTCCGACGCACAATGGCAGGCCAGCAAGAATTAAATATATTATACAGACAAAAGGCCGACCTCCAACGTTCCTCTTATTTTGCAATGTATCAGAGCTCCCAGTTAGTTATCTGCGTTATTTGACTAGAAGCTTTCAAAATTCATTTGATATGTTTGGAATGGAGGTAAGGTTGGTTGTAAAGAGTAGTGCTGAGAAGAATCCGTATTCATCCACAAAGGTAAACAAGATCACAGGCATAGGCGGGTGGAAAGGTAGACAAAAACGATTTGTTGATGCACTGAAGAGAGATGGAAAACCACTCCAAAAGGGACGGTCAAGAAGGAGAAACTGAGCTATTCTATAAACTAAGTAGCTATTCAGATATATCTCATTGTAAATCAAAATAGTCTTTAGCTTTCTTTATCTCTAGGTCGTTCATTGCACTGATCCCCTCTAGTGCAATTAAACATATATTATGGCAGCCATGAGATCTTCACTCTATTGATCCAGGCGCTCATCCCCACCCACTTAATCATATTGTCACTCCCCATGATCATTGTTCTCCTTATACTGCAGTAAAGTTGAATGTAGTTTGCCCAAAAGGCTGAGGGCATGTTTGGAAGCCATTAGCAGGGTTTTCAGCACCATCAACTTGCTTTTGTGGAACTCCAAAGCTGAATGTATTGCCATTGGCCTCGGGGGCAAGATTCTCATCCTCAGCTGCGTCGTCGGCTCCAAAGTAGGTCTCAATAATCTGAATTGCCTTCTGATACACCTCATCACTCTCATGCTCTTGTAGACTCTCAATACTTGTGAGACCATCACACTCGTCAACAAAGCTAAGGTAGTCCATACATTCCTTCTGACCAAGCTTGAGAATGTTGTCAATGGCGTCAAGTGCTACTAGGAGCATCTTGGTATCGTTCACGGCCAAGACGGAGCAAACGGCATCAATGGCTCCTGCCTCAACACAGGACATGATTTGATTGTCAGATCCACCAGTTGCAATGTTGCTGACTACCCAAATAGCTTCCTTTCGAACCTCCCACTCCTGAAGTATAATATAGTAAGAGATAAATATTTTATGTTGTGTGAGATACATAGTGGTATTAGACTTTGACGACCTCCTATTTCGATGGGTTTATACTTACCTGTGTCTGTGCCATTTCGATGACACGCTCCATACCTCCCTTCGGAAGCTTGAGAACAGTACTGATTTGTGGGTGAGTACCAGCCGCTGTTATATGATGATGAAGTGTATGTTAGATAGATCATGGAATGCAATACATACATGATGTGTCATCAAACGACTTACCAATATTAGAGAGTACCCAACATGCTTCTTTCCTAATCATACGTTTTGGACTGTTTAGCAACGTCTGCATTTGATTCATAAGTCCAGCATCAAGCACCGCCTGAGTTTGATCATCGCTTCCAGATACAATATTACCAACTGTACGTAATGCTGGTGTGGCAAGATTGGACTCTTCGCCGAGCTGTGCAATGAGTACATCAAGGATACCTGAGTCAATAACTGTCTGGATACGATCATCGTCACCATCACTTATGTAGCTGAGTGCCCATAGAGCATCCGTCTTGGCACTACTGTCAGCACTATCACTCCTTAAGATTTGAGCAAGAGTTGGAACACACGGACTAACAAAGCTGAGGTTGGGCTGTGGTTTGGCACGGCAGAAATTACTTAATGCCCATATACAATTATTGAACAGCGATTTGGTAGCTGGCTGTGCAATATTCTGTAATAATGGTTGCATTGCCCCCGATGATAGTACCACATCACGTAGCGGAGCTGAATCGCCAGCAATATTACCAAGGCACCATGCACATTGCTCACGAACTTCGGGGTCAGGTGAAGATAAGAGCTGTGCAAAGCATGGTACAGCACCGGCATCTACGATGGCCTTTGTCTCATCTGTGGAAGCGATGTTGGTAAGTGCCCATGCAGCTTCAAACTGTATCTTTGGCTTATCATTAAGTTGAAGCATCTGAACAAAGGCAGGAAGGACGCCACTAGCAAGCACCTCGGTTACGGGTGGGTTATGTTCTACTGATAAAATCTTTCTAAATCCGCGCACGGTATCAAGAAGAGTTGCATCATTAATATTTGGTTGTGATAGTGTCATCTTTAGTGATGGGATATCAGCCACGGTATAAATCTTTGATGACGATGACGATGATGAGTCCACGTTATTTTTGGTATCATCATGCATTGACAATGTTGGCATCGATGATGATGGAGTCGTCATCATAGCCCTACGCTTGGCAATACCCTCATCCTTCTTGTTCTTACGAAGAGAGATTGTAGTTTCAGTACGACGACGGCGGCCTTCTAAAGCGTCTATACCCTTCTTGAATTCATTTCTACGGGAGTTTTCTAATAATGATGTGTATGCAGGAGAATAAATTAGTACAGGAATGAGACAAGCATGCATGTGCACAAAGTACTTACCGCGATTCATCTTTAATATGTGTTGTGGTTTGTTAAGAGAGGAGCTTTATTGTTGTGGGAGGGAGATAGAAGTTGAGAAATGAGAGCGTGATGTTTTGCAGTAGCGTGGAGGCGAGTTTGATTCAGTCGGCATGAAATTTTGTTTTCTTGTAAAATCGGAAAGTAGTAAACTACTTATTACTGAGCCTAAATAATTTTTATATTAAACTGAGCGCAAACTATGAATAAGCCTAGGTGGCCGAGCGGTCTAAGGCGTTGGACTTAAGATCCATTATTCATCTGAATGCGCAGGTTCGAACCCTGTCCTAGGCAGTCTTTTTGCCATATAATAGACATTCCTTTCTTCTTAGAGAGCTTTAGTTTGTACACAAGATATGCACATTATACCAAAGCGATATCTCTTTTCTACTTATTGATTTGTTAGACATTGACACACTGTATAATATATGTGATATCGATAACATTGAAAACAACCCGACTGCATCATCTCTCTCGAAATATCCTTTCAAAGTATCCTAATCCTTGTCTCTCTCTTCTCTTCCTTTCAAAGTATCCTTGTCTTCTCTCTCTTCTCTTCTTAGCCATGCGCAGCACGCCCTCGGCAGAGCTCGCCGAGAGGCACCTGCGGTAGCAATGGAGCATATATAGTAGCTCAACTCAAGTTAGTTACTATTAGCAGCATAAACAGATCCCAGGTATCCTCTCAACACAACAAGTCCTCTTTGAATAGAAATACAACTAGGAAGAATATTACTACATCGTCGCATCAACACGATTACAAATACTATACTCTTAATTATCTTAATAGTAGTCTCTTACTTCAATCTACAAGATAAAAGCACAGACTAACAACTCTCAAAAGTCAAAAGTATCCTCTCGCAAAACTTTGAACATAACCCAATCTACTAGTCTACTTGTCAATCAACCATACAAGTACAACATCAGTTTACCCTAGGTAACTCCAACGTCTATAAATTGTGCTTCTCCTTCGGTCCTTTTAAGAATAAATTGGCGATAAAACGCTAATGTATTGTGTACACTAAGGTAAAGATTAGTAAAGTGTAACCAGTCACCTTTAGAAGTGGAAGAACTGGCCGATTGAGCGAATTTTAGGCGAGCGCAAAAAGGGACACTTGACACTCTTGAACAATCAGCACAAATAAAAACTGCAGTAGGCAATAGTAGAGAGATGAAGAGGCAACAAAAGCAATCGGCTAATCATTGAATGGTGTTGTTGATCGGCTCCTCCTTATTATTAAGCCTCCTTTCTATTGGGCTCAACAAGTGACGTCGAAATGTAAAGATCAAACTAGTATGAACGTACTTGAAAAATTACAAAGTTAGCGTTGAGGCTGATTACAATAATATCTTTAAGTGTTAGGGCTCTTCAACAGTAAATATGATTCTAACAATAATGATTGGATGAATAGAAGTGCTGCAGCCTTTGCAATTCCGACAATTTGCAATTCCGACAATAAAGTACTACATATTCAACCACCTCTATAATTTACAATGTCAAAACAAAATCAATTGCTCGAGCGTACGCACACAACTAGATACGATATAGATGGTCGTAATAGTTGCAATAATGATCGGGGTATTCGTTAGTTTGACGCCGCATACTCATTGCAATGATGTATGATATGTGCTACCAATAATCAATATTAGTGGTTGATGTGCATCTACATCACATATGCAATACTGCACCAATCCCTACATTTATTAAATCAATATGATATACGATATCGTCGATGGTTTATGGCATTGGAGATGTGATATATATTCGATTTACATTACAACAAAAAATATTGCATGCATAACAGCAGCGGCCTCCCGTTCGACAACTCTCTCATCGACCAAGGAAGTATGACAATGACAATCAACTTTGGATATATGAGAATGGATTCTACTACATATCTACTAGGTATGGTCGTATAGGGATAATCCAATCCGAGAGAATGATAATGCACATATGATATGCACACAAAAACAAATGAAAGATATTAGAGGAATGAGAGTATAGATAAAGATAGAGATGATAATTGCATTAACTATAGATACGTCCTAAATTTCAACTGATTACTAGTTACTTTAATCGTTACTTTAATTATTGTACATATACTACTTCTTCTTCCTGAAGTACTCCTTTGCAACTGCTCTATATATTGCTTTATCTGTAGCTAAGTCTTTGATATCTTTCCACAGCTTCTTGTTGAACTCCGGATTGTTTCTTTGTCTGTTTTTTCATATACATGGGTTCTAGTCTACTACTCTCTTGACGATTGTGATACTCATGAAACCAATAATCTAAGAAATCATTCAAAGTATTAAATGTTCGATTGATACGATGCTCCTCACTAACTTGAAATCTAATAACATCCCAGCCATCAGAAGTTGAATATTCCTTCTTCTTCTTCTCCTTCTTCTTATCATTATCTATCCACTCACGGTGATTCTCCTTCATGATATAAAAATTAATTACATCAATGTAGTAACGGTGCCACATAGCAACATTCTTATCATTAATCGTCTCAAAGTCGTGACGCCATACAGCAACATTACTTAGCAAATGTAGCCCTTCCGACGACAACACCATCAATTAAAGAATGTATTATTGTAATCCAATTTGTATCATTCTATAGCATCGTACCATTTAATACATCTCAGTGCATCTATTTTGATTTTGAACTTAATGAATGATACACTATCTTGTAGTAGTAACTGCGTGGGTCTATACTAGATATCTGTATGACTGTATGTGAAATGCAGCATCAACGCTATCTCTAATACTCTTGATTGTTTCGAGAGAACAAATGTATGAACAGCAAAGTTATAATATGTTTGCCATCAGCCATTGTAATCTATTGTATTTGTAAGTTGTAATTGAAACTATAAGGCCGGTCCATACACATAACACGGGTAAACTGCTCCCGCCTAAGCGGTCTGCGGTTCTCATTGATCCAACAGATAGCATGAAACCTGCCAACATGGGGCTACAAAAGTATGGTGGAGGGCCCTACAATCATGCTGGGAGTGTTCATCACTTTGTTATACACCCATACAATGCCAAACATCTACTATTGTAGCACCTGCATGC
>Ga0214479_100620_pt1 | contig 19538 bp, 17 predicted proteins | sample M1_20Mar14CPVII9_5_FD_165054 | JGI IMG/M metagenome (GOLD analysis project Ga0214479, IMG submission 165054) | Marine eukaryotic communities from Monterey Bay, California, United States - M1_20Mar14CPVII9sort6BwellE14 | ecosystem: Environmental > Aquatic > Marine > Unclassified | place: USA...
TATACAAGAAGTTCAGAAAAGATTTTGAAGATGAGACTGAGATAATGGATAAGTTCGGAGGAGATTGGATCGGGGTAGATATGGGATTATACAGCCGTTTGGCTAAGTTATTGCAGAAGTCTAATCTATTACAATTGGAGACAATTTCTCTGGAAGGTGGCTTATCTGATGATGCAAACGACAAATACAAAAACGTGCTTGAGAGTCACGGATGGTGTCAGACCGACATCGATCTGTTCTTGGGCCAATTAAAAGACAATACCATCGAATTAGTGATGCGTCGTATGAGGAGATTCCGTGCTGGTGCAAGAATGTCTTCGGTTGCCGCCCAACTGCCAGATGATGAAAATCAAATACCAGACTACATGATGACGATGATTGATAACATTGCCAACTCATTGGGCAAGGGTAGTAAGAGAGTCATCAAATCTCTTTATAAAATCAAGGCGAATCAAACTATTGGTGGTGAACGTCTGGCCTTATTCAATCGACTTGCATCCGAGTACAATCATGCTGGTGGTGGTGCTAAGGGTAGAAGAGCCATTGAAGGTAGTGATTTAGAACGGTTAGTTACACTAATGTCACGACACGGCAACAAGGACAAAGAGATGGTAATAAAAAAGATTGAGAAGATAGCACAGAAGTGTGACGTCACCTTTTGGAATAATTACAAACAGTTAGTGGCATATAAAAAGAAGCACGGAATGGTTACAGTCGGAAAGGATAAAGTTCTATATGTCTTCCCAGATGAGAAGTACAAAGACGACATGAATCTCTTCCAATGGTTAGCAGCAATGGTCAATTACAGTGGAGTAGAAGGAGATCGTCTCAATCAAAATAAATACGGAGTAGTGGCCCATGAAAGGGTAGGATCAGTCGAATATAATGCATTGGTTGATTTAGGAGCTGTATTCAATAATGACTCATTAATGAGTGCTGCACACAAGAAGATTCAATTTGACAGGAGGAAAGATAGTGGGAACACAAGCAATATTGAAGGAGGATTTAGAGGTGTTAGAGCAAGCTTATTTGTCAAGAAGTCGAATTAACTATAAACAATAACTAATTCATTATTAGCATCTATTACAACCTGTCATTCTTCATCACAAGTGGAACTCAACGGAAAGTAATTGTCCAAGATAAATGACCATTCTTCGCTCTGTTACTATCCTTTCCTTTCAAACTACCCTTTTGCTCTCGACGGGTAGAATAGAAGTCTTCACGAAGCTTACTCAATAGAGGTCGGGAATCATGTTGATTGACTTTCATATATGACATAGCAGTACCGAGATCTGATGTGGGAGGCTTGTTAACTGTTCGGTTAGTTGTGGAGTTCTGTTCTTGGACATGAAACTTTTCTGTGCATGAGGCAAGGAAGTCTCGCTTGTACAATTCGTTAGCATTTGAATCTCCATTATTGTTTGCCTTGGCACCTTCGTTCTCAAGAGCAAGGAAAGCGGATTCCGCCATTCCAGGAAAGCAAGCATCCCATTTCAACCTCATGGTCTTGGAATTGTCTTCAAATACACGAGATAAAACCTTGTTCCCAGCAAATAGAGAAAACATGTCACTAGAAGAATGTTCGACAACTCCAACACTGAACAACTTGTTACGTAAGCGAGCAGGAGCAGTAACCGTATGTCCAACGGTTTGCATAGCTTTGACTTTCATGGCTGACGACATGATCTCGAGTCCTGTGATAGACCAAAGTTTAAGGCTATCATTGATAACATCATGAGAAACAGTGATGCCTGCAAATGCAGGGCCTAAGTCCAACCCCATCTCAAGAGCCAAGAGAATACCGGCAACTGCGACCGGAAAGAGAGGATTATCACTTTGGTTCATACGTTGTCTATACTTCCTGTATGATTTTGTGATGACAGCCTCGGTAACAACTTTCTCCTAAGAGAAAGAAATAAAAAATGACGCAAGATTAATGTGTTGTGAACAAACAAGAAAGCAAAGGAAGCAAAGACAGTGAGAAGTAAATCAACTTACGTCGTGGATAGCATTGAGACCATTGGTGAACTTTCCAGATGAAAGACACAAGAAGTTATCATTTTGGGACAATTCTTTGAGCAATTCGTCAGCCTTTTTCACATTAGTGAATTGAAGACGTGACGCACGACTGCACTTATCATCACGTAGAATCGTTCGACGAAATCCAAGTGATGTAGTATCAAGCACGTCGCACTGAGAATTGTCGCTGCTCATATTCTACTGTGAAGAGTTGGAAGACAAATCTGAAATTATGAAGTTATCATTTTTTAGGTATTTTTTTTTTAGTACTTTAATTTATTATCTCTTGCAAGACTAGCGACAACAGGAGAAGAGGGTATGTCTATCTCTCCATTACGCAATCTAGACAAAAAAGGTGGAGCATTTGCAATTATGAACCATCTAAAAGTTTCGATGGTTGGTATCAAAGGCAAAGGATGGGGAATAGGAGGTATCTTCTTCGTCATCAAAGGTAAGATCTCGACGTTGGTTGGGTTTGTCCTTGTTCTTCTTCTTGTTGTTATTCTTACCCTTGCCTTTACCATTGTTCTGCCCATTGCTACTGTCACTACCGCCATCTTCCCAAGGAAGAGTCTTCTTGTTGCTAATCTTCTTGGCACAACCCCATCCTTTGGGAATATGGATCTTACCCTTCTTCTTGTCATGTCCTAAACCTTGTATGTCCAACTTGGTTTGTCCACTCTTAATCTTTCCCTTCTTACTGAGGTTCTTGAGGACCTTCTTTTCATCTTCATCCAAGTCGAGTTCATATAACACAGTAGAATCATATGATAATGATACATTACCTTCGGTGGAGATATCTCCCTCTTCTAATTGCATAGCAGAGGCAGAGGTGTCCATTGTGCAAGTAAAGATCTCGTCGTCCATCATTTGTGTTTCATTTGGCAATTGAAGAAGTGCTTCCATTCCAATAGTACAGTATTGAGCAGGAGCAGCAGTGTTGGTAGTATTGGATAGTTGACGAATATGAACATTGTTAGTCTTTGCCTTGGCATGAATGTCATGCTGAAAACGAAGACGACGAAGATGGCTATTAGACTCGGCAGATACTGCCGATGGCATGATCGATAGTGTGAGGGCGGTGGCCGTCAAAGCACCGAGGATGAGATGATAGGAATTGGTTTTTGAGAAGTTCATTGTCTTGGAGATAGATGATGATATAGATACTGAACTATCAACGATAAGGAGTTAATATTAATATGAACTCTTTAGAGACGACTACAAACAAATTATGAAATGTCAAACTATTTGAGCAGTTGCAATAAGTAGAACAATTAGTGAAACAGGAGATATATCGGCAGTTCAGGATATACTGCGTCAGTGCTAGATAACCCCTACTGCTCTAACTCTCTGACATGCCTAACGATATGTGATACACATAATATGAGAGAGAAGAGGCGGAGATGGCAATTTATTTTAGGAGCAGTTCTCCTGTAAGCGAACTCTCTCAACGGCTATAATGGATATGATACCAACAGCCATCAACTACAAAGTGCAGTAATGAATTGTGGTTGGCAATATTATGTGTACTGTCATCCTCTGCCGTCGCCCATGACAAACGACATGGAAGTTTTAGTGGTACTGGATACCACTGCCAATAGAGCGAGTGGAAGCAAGCAAGGGGTCGTCGTCTAAGTGAATATTTGACATTGATAGCACAATGTATAGGGTGGTGCTGCAATAGGTACTCACACTTAAGGATATTCATATCGTTTAATCCACAGTTGAGAGATACCCCAATCTTTAAACTCAAGGATAATATATATTATGGTACAATTATTATAATAATAATAATGCCAAAGGCTAAGAAATTTAAAGGTACATCTCGACGGCTGGTGGTGAGCTGGGAAGAAAGATTCAAAGAGCTTCAAGAATACAAACAAGTGAATGGACACTGCAGAGTTCCTGGAAAGTACACAGCCAATCCACATTTGGCAAATTGGGTGCATAATCAGCGCACTGCATAAGAAGGGAAAGCTATTATCTGAACAAATTGAGTCCATGAATGGTATTGGATTTGAGTGGGAACTACGGACTTATGTTCCTTTAGGTTGGGATGAAAGGTTTGAACAACTCAAGGAATACAAACAAGTAAATGGAAATTGCAATGTTTCAACTTATGATGAAGACAATCCAAAGTTGGGAAATTGGGTGGATAGGCAGCGTCAGTTATACAGGAAGAATAAGCTATCACCCGATCGATTCGAACTATTGCATACTATCGGGTTTGAATGGCAATTATCACGTGGATCTAAATCATCAGTAGGAGTTTGGAATGAAAGGTTCAAAGAGCTCATACAATTCAATGAGGAGCATGGACACTGCAATGTTCCTCATAAGTACAAAGCCAATCCGGAGTTGGGTGTTTGGGTGACTACTCAGCGCACAGCAAAGAAGGGGAAAGGTACATATAAGATTTCACCGGAACAAATCAATCGTCTCGAGGGTATTGGATTTAAGTGGGTATTAGGCCGTGGATATAAACCAACATGGAAAGGATTAGATGCTGCTGAAACTGAAAACTTGGTATCGGGTGGAGAAGATACTTCATTATCAAGGGATACACAAATAATGATACCCTTGCATCGATTGCCACCAATAGTATGGCCAGCGACCAAGAGTACCAATCCATAGCCTGAAAGATGTCCTTCATTGGTTAAATACTCAGCGTAAAGCGTACAAGAATGGTAATTTATTACCTGATCAAATTAAACGTCTGGAAGAAGAGATTGGATTTGAATGGGTAAGGAATGAGGTTGTAAGCAGGGATGAAAGAGGTTGCAGGGTAAGACAAAATTGGTTTCAATCTACTACTGTATCATAGATTTCAAATGATGCATTAGTACCTGGCTTAAGATCATTCGAATGTGCATAAACATAAGGATATACAAGACGGTATCCTTTAGCTCAAATGGTGGTAGGTCTCATAGATAAGATACCACTGCAAATATAGTGAGTATGTCAATGTCACTTACGTACCCACTAACATATGATGCTGGTGCTGCTATACTCGATGACATGAGGATATAACATTTCATGAAATCTACAGTTGAGAGATACCTACATAAGGGTGTACAATATCTCGGCGGCAAAAAGAATAAAGAGTCAGTTACTCGCGTGAGTTGGGATGAGAGGTTGAAAGTTCTCAAATGGGAAGATTTCAGAAGAGCAAATCATATTTCACAATATATGACAAAGATAATAAACAGTAACACGAGTAAGATACGCAATCTATCAGTGACATTATCCCGAGGGTCGAATATGGCTGTTGATTCGTCTAAACAAAAGAGGGATAAATGTCAAGTCGAAGGACAAGGTGAGGTGGATGAGCATCCACCGGTACCAGAGTATGTCCAGTGGAATGATGATAGAAAGGTAAACTACTGTTCGGATGTATCATTTGACATCAGCAAGTCAATGCCAATATTGGTAAGGCCGACGAGAAAGAAGAAGATGACAAGGAAGAGGAGTACAAAAACGATACCAATCTCATCACCTACTTGAAGAAGAATAGTGAAACGTCACAACAATCACAGCAACAAGAACCTCCTACTGATACTAAATGGAAGAGGAGAGACAGCATGCCAATAGTGCCCAGTATAGTCTAAACCTTGGAGATGATGATACCTATGATCCGTCTGATGAATTCAGTGATTGCTGAGATATCCCTGTCTCTGTCTCTTACTTAAAGAGACCAGTAAAGGTTACTAAGCAAACAATTATATCAAGGATACTCCTTTTATGTATTTTGTAAAGCATCTAATTATACAGTTTAGGTCTACTTTATGCCTTACTACTTTCAGTAAAGAAGTGTGATAGTAATCCTATCCGTGCCGTGCCGCAGGTGAGACTGATTTCTTTCCCCACTGATTTCTGTACACATCATGTGTTCATTATGCACTGTGTTCCTTGAGTAAAGCAATCATTGACTCTCTTGATCCATCCACATCCAATCCCTTCTCATCTAGCATCTTCCTTAAAGCCCCTACTCTCATCTTTGCGTATTTGGCACTTTCGTCTTCTTCTTCTCCTGATTGATCCTCTCCTCTTGCTACAGCTGCCAGAACATCCGTAATCATGTCACTTGGGACGTTACTAAATGACACCTTGCCCATAATAGTGGTCTTGTTCTTCACAATGTAATCCATCACTGCCTCCTTTAGTAATGCTAAGTTCTTGGAGTCAGCGTAAAGGAGAATATCCATCATATTATCCATTGTAATTTCTGTTGATTTAACATAACATGCCTCGGCCTCAAGTTTGAGGTGCACTACCCCGTACTTATCACAAGCATTGATGATATCCTTTGCATTGTTTTTGAGTTCGTCTTCTGACAATTTACCGCCGTATGTATAGTAAATCATATGCTTGAAAATCTCAGGCTTGACGTCTGTAATGGATACCGTAGTAATTCCGCCCTCATTCTCATCCGATTTACACAGTTCGGCCAACATTGTTGATATATCTTGTAGAATTAAGCGATGGGCATAGAAAGTCGTAATGGTCTTTGACTTTTTGTTGGTATGCTCTTCACTCTGAAGGCCATTATCAACTACTTCAAACACTACATCCGCAGATTCCTCATTCATAAACTTTTGTAAGACATTTTTATTTATTGGATTTGTTGGTACAAATTGAGTGATTGATTTGTTGTTGTTTGTATCGGCCAACTTCATTCGTGCCTCAATAAGTAACGATCCATCTACTAATGATTCCATAAATTTTGAGCGTTTGGCAAAGTTGTTGGTGCACCAGGCATTCTCCTCATCAACAGCACCGAACTCATTTGTTCGTGATTTGTGATGTACCACTTCTTTGCCATCTGCATCCTTAATACTGTAACCATATTGGATTTTAATACTTGTATTTGATAGGTTGGAAAGACCAATGGCAACATACCCTTCCCGTGAATTAGCTCTACCTCCAGGATAAAGTTTCAACGTCCATTGATGCCCAAAACATGAAAATTCAGGTGATAGAACATATTCACCTCTAGGTGTAGGCAGCTCAGCAAATCCATGAAATCGAACCAGAACAGTTGTCCAATCTTTGGACCCATTAGGAGGTGTACCTACATCTAATTCAATACTCATATTATCCTCTGTATAGTACTGTGTATATAAGAAGGTTCTTTATATTGTTGTGAAGTTCAAGTGCGCACCTTCTTAAAATATTTTTTATGATATAATTTCTTTTACACTCTATCAAGTTATCTAGCACAATACTACCGCCAAACAAATGGGCATTAAACCAGGTTTAATCCTATACTATATTGGCAATATGAGCTGCTTTATAGCAGAAGAACTCTCGGTACTAGGTACTATATTATCGAATAATCTGAGTGGCAGGCACAGGAGTGATGGCCAGCACACGGGAATAAACTAGCAACCTCCTCTTTTAGTTGCATGCACAACTTACTACTGTACTCTACTACCTCTTTATCTGATATCATGGTGGCCACCCGTAGCAATAAACGCCAGAGACAAAGCTTGACTACCGTCACACATATCACCGATTTCCCCGATGTTGTATTATCGAACATATCATCATATTTAATAAAAACATCATGTCTGAAATTTTGCTTGGCAATCACCTCAAAACAACAACCTGATTCATCAATTAGCAAAGCAATCATGACACAACACTATCATCGATGGGAGTCTATAGATATGAATGATATGAAATATTTATTTGGTGGCGATATTACGGATAATAACATACGATGGTTATTAACATGCACCGACGCAGTGCATAATTTAAAGACATTAAAGTTGACCAATTGTTTGGGCGTAGTTGGTATGGGATTACAACCTCTCATGGGATCGACAGTATTAGAAAGTATGGATTTGAGTTTAGTTGGTGTTAATGAGAGTCCATCGATTATTAACCCTGAGCCTCCAATCTCCGCCGAGATAGTTGTTCCGATTCTAGAAAGTATTATTAGTACAAAAGAGAATGAATTAGTACATGTAACTTTGCCTAAGAAATGGCGTGTTGAAAAGAGTGCTATACTAACCAACTTTTTACAAAAGTTTGGTAGGGTGTTAGTTGACCGTGAAATTGATTGCTGTGGTTATAATTGTGAAAAGATATGTGGAGCAGCAAGAACAAGAAGTGGGGCGGGTAGTGCATTAGTTTGTCCTGATGTTGCAAATGTGAATCAGTATGGCCTAGTCACATTTGCTTGTTCTGGATGTGATAGAAAGTATTGTACCGGGTGTCGTGATTTCCAATTATACAATTTCTGTGAAGTGTGTGAGAAGTTCTTCTGTGAATATTGTGCTGATATGAATTGGTGTGATGGGGAGGGTTGCAATACGCGTCTTCGTACCTGCAGAGACTGTGCTCCTAACGCTCTGACATCATGGTGAGTGTTAATTAAGGTTGAAGGGATGTTCAAATACTCATCTGATATCTTCCTTTATTCCTTCATGAATAGCGATGGAGGGTGCGGGGAATCGTTCTGCTCTTGGTGTGAGCCAGACTGGATTAAATGCCAGTACTGTGATATAAACCTTTGTGAGTTTTGCAGTAATGAAGATGGTATGTATGTGTGCCAAGGTGAGGGATGCACTAGAGTCAATTGCATGTATGGGGAATGTATGGATAACAATTCAAAGAAGGCTGAATGTGTAAAGATGTGCGCAGATTATGATGAGGGCTGCTGGGATACATATTGCACTGACTGTCGAGTGAAGGCTTGTCAGAAGAAGGATTGGCAGAAATGCTGCCCCCTCTGTGTGAGAAAGGTTGCCCCAGTTCTTGCGGCAGAAGTCAAGAAGTTGCGTAAAAAAAATGAGAAGTTACGAGAGGGGGGTGGAGGCAAGTAGATTCTATACTTGTATGATGGTATGGTGGTATGTTAGGTATGCTTCCTATTGATCTTTAAGTTGGACTTGAAGATGATGATTATTAGTTTGTTTGGGGGAGTTGTCATTGGGGGTTGTCTCTTTGTGTCATTGCCGTTGCTGGTTACTGGTACTTGTGCATATGTTATGTACTTTTTGACTTTACTTGAGTGTGCAGTCTCACAAGATGTGTGCCAGTATAATGGGGGACATATCTCTAGTTCTAAATGTAGATAATCAGATAATAGCACACTGTCTAGGTTCTATGATACTATAAATAAGCGGCCTCGGCGTATCCTCAATCTCAACTTAACTATGACCAAGAGAAGAGCTCTAGACTCAGGTCTTCGGAGTCGTTGGATTTGGATGAGCTATCGTCGTACTCGTACGACTTCCCTGTAGTAGATCCTATCTGTCTACTATATTGGGGCTACGGGCTACATCATCTTGTCTTACCGCCGGTCTAAATCAAAACATCTAAACATCGAACAGATCTCACTGGCGGCAGCAAAAATACCATGCCCGGAAAGGATACCCTTCGGTGCTGAGATCGAAAATTCGAATATTTGGGCGATATCTCATGTAGAATTGTTAGTAGAATTGTACCAGGATAAATCGCTAAAAGCGAATAGGGCAAAGATTCCCTAGAGTGCTTTTTCCAACGGCTCTTTCGTAATAAATTGCGGAGAGGTCAAAAAACTGCCACCATCTCGCTTAAAATCAAGCAACAACAAATATCCACGTGCTACAACCAACTTCACCATCGCATAAATTACATCCAGGCCCCCAACAACATAGCCTTGCAACAGATTGTAGTAACGACTGCTGCGAATTGCAATACAATATACCAAGCCCAGCTAATCAACAACCTCCAACAATCATGTACGATGAAGGCATTGAAATCGATGATCATATCATCAACTCCGGCGGCGGTGGTCGATTATCACTACAAACCAATCGGTCTGCCACCCTAAACAACAACAGTCAGTTCACCCAATACGATAACCCATCAACCCAACAATACATCGGCGGTTCATCCTCCGCTGCCGACGATGATACCGCCGATAATGAAACAACAGTCGGTCTACCCAAACGTCATCGTCGTATCACCAACAAGAAGAAATTAATCGGTTTCATATCAGTATTAGCAACAGTATTCATCGTGGCCGTGGCCGCCGGTATATCATCTGCTAATTCTAAAAGGAATAATAATAATTTAGCAACCTCTGCAATAGTTGCATATGCAGATGAAGAAGATGAGTGTGGAACGTCGAGTAAGGCATCGAAGAGTGCACCGTCGGTTGGTAAAAGTGGCAAGGTAAGGCAGAGAATATGTTATCATGATTGACTACGGACAGCTCTCGTATGTAGTTGTGGATTGAATAATATATGTGCATTTTGATGATATGTTTTCCAATTATTTGACAAAGACTAACCCTCGCGACCTCCTATCTTTTTGAATATGCTCAACCGATCACCGTTCCTTAATGCAGTCTGGACCAACGGCACCCTCGGGTAAATCGGGGAAGAGTGGCAGCCCCACTAACTCGCCGACAAGTGTAAGAAACCGCGTCCGTCGTAAGTTGAATGGCGAACCATGGGTGGAAGATGGTAATGGTCAACTTGGATATAACCGATACAACGTGGCCGGCTACTCGAACGATTTTGGAGCATTAGATATTCTATCACACTCGAGTAAGAGTGGAAAGTCAGGACCAACTTCACCCTCTGAGGGTAAGAGTGGCAAGTCTGGTGGACCTTCTTCTGGTAAGAGTAGTAAATGCAAGAAGTTCTGTACGAACAGGCCAACTGGAAGTCCTACACAAGTGGTAAGTTGTTCGTTATTGTTATCTTTCCGTGGTGGTATCCGTATTCTCAAAAAAGTACACATCTTGTGCAACTTTTTTGAGAAGATGGACCCTATTATATTATATTCATTGCAAATTGATTCACTTTAATGATATGTTTATCTCTATCTTACATATCTTCGCATCTCATTTGTGGTATATTATAGCCCACATCCAGTCCGTCTCAGTCACCTTCAGTATCGCCGACTTCGAGCCCTACGGCGGAGGTAAGCTGCTTCTCTTGTTGTTGTTGCTTTGTGTGTTTATATAAGATGTGTGCTGCTTTGCTGTGCCGCGTCGAGTCTATCTCTGGAGTTGAGAATAGCTTATTTTCACAGCCGTCAGTATCTCAATAACATGCACTAACTCTTTTTGACTCTCCTCTCTTCACAACATAATTCGTCTCATAGCCATCTCAGAGTCCATCAAAGTCCCCATCAACGAGTCCTAGTAAGGAGCCTTCCAATTCGGTAAGTGTTGTGGTCGTTTTCAATCAAATACATATCTTATAGTTGGGGAGAATGACACACCACCTTTCAAAACTTTCAATTTGACTCACATGATATGTTCTTTTTTCTCTGTCTTGTTTCATATGTCATGGTTCCTCTCACAGCCATCGGAAAGTCCCACCCGAAATCCCACGGGCACACCGACAAATGTGCCTACGTCATCTCCTACAAAGGCGCCGTCTCAAAGCCCATCAACCAGTCCAACTCAGTCGCCATCGACCAGTCCATCAAAGACGGTAAGTGTATTTTATCACGGCTATCTTTTTGTGGTATCTCTTTTCTGAAACATGTTCCCCAATGCACTAACTTGTCTTGTCTCCTCTATTCAACTCAATTAATATATACTACCACAGCCCACATCCAGTCCAAGTTTATCTCCCTCAAAGAGCCCAAGCAAAGCAGTAAGTTAGTACTTGATCTTCTTTATACTTTTTGGGGTATCCTTTCTTCTGAAACTAACACATGATATGTTCTCTTTCAACTCATACGATATCACAGCCCACATCCAGTCCAAGCTCATCTCCCTCAAAGGCACCGTCTAACTCACCAACGAATACTCCAACAGGAGCTCCGTCTCTTAGTCCAAATGATGGAGGTGCAACTTGTGATATCGAAAAAGTCGATCCTATTGGTATCCCTGTCGATTGTAAAGGAGAGGCACATAAGCCGTACTGCTGCAAGAGAGATGAGGGTGCAGGCAATCTTCTTGAAGGCAAGTGTACCCCTAGAGGCTCCGTATCAAGTTGCAAGGAAGGTCCCGCTTCCCCAAATACATGTGAGAAGCTACCTTCAGAAGCGGGTGGGTCTGTAACCCCTTTCCCATGTGGACAAACAATTTATGAAGCCGAAGGCTATGGAGGAAGTGGGGTAAGCGTGCAGTCTAGTAATCGTGGGTATACTGGATCTGGCTATATGGACTATGACTCTAATGCGGGTTCTTATGTAGAGTTCACCGGTGTAGATGGATATATTGACAATGGCGACGGCGATGGACCCTTTGGTGGAATTTGCACAATTAGATTACGCTACGCAAATGGAAGCGGTGATGATCGATTTGGTACTATCAGTGTCAATGGTGCACCGCCCGTGGTGAATGGTAGCCCGGTTTCGGATGTAGTACAGTTCCCCACTACTGGAGGTTGGACAAAATGGGCTTATACAACTGCAATTGAAGACGTAGCATGCAACACGGATCCCAACGTTATTCGAATCACCGCCGGACCAGGCCAAGGACCAAATTTGGACCATTTGGAAGTCACAGTTACTGATGATAGCATAACTGGAGATTTCATCGTTTGTTGTGTACTTGGAACAGGGAGCAAGAAGTACGGAGAATGCCGCTTAGCTGATGACTGTGATCCAGGAGATATTCCTGATACCCCTACCTCATCACCAACATTTGAAGAATGCGAGGAACCATCTTCCAAGTCTGGCAAGAGTGGTGCACCCTCGAATGGTAAATCTGGCAAGAGTAATTCAAATCGTAGGCTTGGAAATGAAGGTATCGTACCCTATGGAATGTAAAGAAGTGTGAGATATATGAGCTTAAAGTATATCGAGATGTGAATAGCGAGAAGTGAAATGTACAAGCGTGATGCTATATGTGTTAGAGAAGATGTCAGATCGTTCGTACCTCTTTTCAGAGGTGCTGTTTGGAATGATACATGACAATGTGAAAAGAAGAGCTAAATAGTGTTTAGGAGAATGTGTCTTTGACACTCGTACCCTCTCTCGGGGTGCTGTTTAGAGTGTTATAAGACGACTTGAATAGGTGTTAGGAGAATGTCCTGCTGTAGAGATGAAAAGAGTATAGATGTTAACGACTTAAGAAGAACTATTACTCAGTGTCAGCCTACCCCTTCTTCGATATCGTCATATCAATATCATCATGGCTCGTCCCTAAACGACATCTCGAACTATGTAAATGTACATGAACTATCTTGAAGAACAGAGAGGCGGCAAGGTATCTTTACCATTGCATCCACTCTGTTCAGTTAGTATTGGTTTACCCGAGAGTGATACAGAACATCATCACCTTCATCAAGTCACTCCAAGTGCAAGAAAGTCTATTCCATGTGGAAGCTCAAAAAAGATATCTCAATAGTGAAAATCGAATAGTTGTGCAACTTGTGGTTGCACTATTATTCTATTATTATACTCTCATTGGTATGTGTACTGATATGCTGATTTCCCTTCCCTGTTGATAATAAAGTGATAGTGCTGCTTACAACATATCCAGCAAACCGTTGGGGTCGTCTCTAGACGCGCTAGATGTATCCATAAAGATACTAAATACTAATCAAGTTCAATTTTGAGTGTCGTCAAAACTTGAGAACTTTGAACTTTAAGTTGAAACAAACATTAGAATAACTATCACTATAGAACAAACAGCAAATATGAAGAATCTACTATTATATATTAATGGATTATGTATGTCATCAATATATATAACAAGTCCATTACTTATACCATCGTTATATAGTAAGGATGTTAATTTACGTCCATTATCTGTTCATGATGCTTTGTTATTAACCACAACTGCTAATAGTGCTAAGAAGGTACAGACTAATGCTATTGTTACTGATACTGCTAATAACAACACTTCAACAACAACAGCAGTATTGAATGTCTCTGAGAATAGTGGAAGTGCTCATGATAGTTTCGGGACAGTATCAACAGATGTTACAAACACTCAAAACATACCAACAGCAACAATAAACAATTTCGTATATCTACTAACATCCTATATAGTAGGTAAAGCAATTGGTCAATATCTATTCACAAAACGACGTAAAATCTCATTAGTTATACGAAGTATACCACTACTTGGTAGATTACTACTACAGTCTAGAGGTAGTACACAAAGTAGGATACCACCATCATGGAGAATAGTCTGCGTCATTATTTCATTAATCATTAGTTTAGTAATTATAACCTTGTTTGGATTTGGTATAGAAACATTATATGGGTATATAATTGTTAGATTTGTAATGGGAGTATTAATTGGTATGTTAATTTGTTGGAATGATGAACAGCAGCAATACGCCAATGGAAGTAGAGAAGACATTGATCAACAGCAAATTATGGAGGAAGGACACTCATTGCTATCTAGAACAACATATTCCAATGACGAAGATAACACATCATCAAAAAAAGAGGAGAGACTACAACAACTAACAGAAACCTCATGGTTAAATTACTACCAAATCATGGGAATAGCATCCTCGTCACTCATTAGTGGATATTTCTTCTATCCAGTGAATTATCTATATATTACATCATTTTATAATGGGAGCAGTCATTCTGAACGGATGTATGTACTATTATTACTTGTTGGTGTAAGTGGTTTGATTGATCGGCTTTTGTTTCGATATTATTGGAAGAATCGACCAACTTCTTTTGGTAGTGGAGGTAGATTATCTTCTTCGCCACCACGCAACAAGGATGATAGAGAGGTTGAGATTGAAAGTGATAGATATATGAGTATTAGTCAAAGATCATCAACACTAAGTCGAAGAAAGCAGGTTGGTAGTAGACATTTACAAAGATCATCAATGTTTGGTGAAGAGCAACAGAGACAACGATTGAATTCCAATAGTACAAATCCAAGTGATGAAGATGAATTCTTTGATTGTTTAGATGATATTGAAGTGGATGAGTCTTCTTCTTCTCCTAATACAACACATGACGACATTGAAACTGGACTATCAAGAGCAGCAGCAACTACTACGAATACGAAGCAGAATGAGAATCAAATTGCACTCTATTCACAACGAAGGATAATTTACTCAGATGGAACATCCGCCTATGTCCCAGCAGGTGAAAGAACATCAGCTATACCCGGTGGTTATCTCCAATTATACAAAAATAACACCACCAAGGCTCAAGCAAAGTATCAAGCAACACAAGAATGGCGTCATCAAAAACAAATACAATCGATACATTCACGTCCACATACTTGGTTTCCAAAGATTAAAGTAGCATATCCACATGTTATACATGGATATACATTAGATGGTATGCCAGTTGTATATGAATCACCCGGTCGAATGAATTTAAAGGAGTTGTTTAGGAGTGGATGTTCAGTTGATGATATGTTATTCCATTATTGCTATTTAATGGAATATCTATCAAATTTAGAAAGTATCTTAACAGAGTTGCATGAGAATGATAATGAAATGGAAGAAGGGAGGAGTAGTGATGACTGGCAAGATGAATTGGCAGGATATGCACATACCAAACAAACTAGATTACAGAATGATCCTGTAACATTTGGATTTTGTGTTATTATGGATGTCCGGGGTGCATCGCCAACGTCTCTATCTGGTGATGTATTAGTTTACCTCAAACGTGCGGGTGATACCAACTCGTCACATTATCCGGGTAGTCAACAGGTCTGTGTCGCGGTACATGCCCATTGGATGATGAGTATGGCATTCAATGTTATTAAAAGTACCATGCCGGCATCTGCCAAGGTTGATTTACTATCAAGTGCAGAGACAACGGAGGGTGGATTGAAGAAGTATATTAGTGAAGATCAGATACCAGTAGAGTATGGTGGGAAGAGTAAGTTCAAGTTGAGTGAGCATCCATTCGAGGTTGGGTTGCGACAGTTGGTAGAACGACAAGGAGAAGCGACGACAGCTGCATCAGCTCCGCTCGGGTCAGTGTATGATGAACATAGTTTGAATACTCCGCTAAGTGATGTTACTGAATCGCCCCGCAAAATACCAACCGGTCCATATCACATGCAGTCATCATCTAATCTTCCATTAGATGGAGGAGCCACAACTCTGAAACGAGATAGTCCAAGTTCTACACCCGAACGAGGTCATACAGCAAAGGAATGGGATGGCTTAGGTCAGGATAGTATACTCATGGTTACATCAATATTACAATTCGTCGTCTATTTCATAATAGGATCACTTGAAGTGGTTCTACCATATTGGATTATAACACCTCCATCAAATGGTGGGATGGGGTATGAACCACAACGAAGTGGTACTGCCATATTCATATCGTGCTTGATCATTACCTGGCTGAACAAACGATCAAGATTCTCCAAGTTGGCAAGACGTACTATTGAAAAGTCGGCATTGAGAGGATTTAGAATTGGTATTGGATCAACATGCTTCTTCTTAATGTGTGTTGGTTTGATACCATATGTGGCATTGAATCCAGTCAAATCAAATTGGGCATTGACTTGCTTGTCGGTGTACCTTTCAATCATCTTTTTGGGTATATCACTTTGCATCATATCATTAGAATGCCTTCGTGGTATAGTGGGAAGCTCCTCGATGGAACAGAGAAGTGGAAGCTCAAGGAGCTCCTTATGGGGTCGTATAGCAGGCTACCTCTGTGTGATGCCCATCTTTCGGTGGTCAGCCTTGAGTGAGCTATCTTTCCCATTGAATGGTTCGTTTGCACTATGTATCTTGGCCGGTATATCTTGGTTACTCTACATTATATCCTTTTCACTCCATACTGCTCCCTCTTCCAACATTGATAACACGAAGAAGAAGGAATCACAATTTATGAGTGCCATTTCTATTTGGGTATCTTTTGGGAAAGAGGTATTGGTAGTAACATCATCGGACATTAGATTTCTATTAAGTGAATTGCTGTCTAGTGGGAAAGGGAGTCGTCATCGTACAGTTTGAGAGGCAGCAAGAGCAGAAGGGAGAGACCTTCTTGCAGCAATTGGTATCCTAGGATACCGATTTGCTGAACAAAAAATTTCACATAAAACTGCCTCACTTCCTTGTCACTTCCCTGCCTTCTCTCAAACTGCCTCCTATTACCTTATAATATGCCATTACCCGATGATGGCAATAAGAACAATAAGCACCATTCAAACATAGCTGAGCGGAGTAGTATTGCATTGCCTCGATTAATAGCTCATGGTACACAACCATTATGTAACAACAAATAATGAAGAAGTGAGCTTTGATAATCATTGCAGCAACTCTCCCTTTGTCAATCAATCTTTAGTTGAGATGGTGCTAGCCAATGTTAGTGCTGCCATAACGATACTTCTTCTCTTTATCGTGGTTATCACTGGAGGTGCTACTGGAAACGTTAACCTCCGGAGGAGATCGATTGCAACAGAGGAAGATGAGCTGCCTTTTACTACTGCCACACTAAATGATAATGACAATGATACTAATAATACCAACAAGAAGAACTCTCCGACAATAAGAAAGATGTCTAATAACAAGATACGGAGTTTACATGTCAGTGCAAATCATAGAAGATTAGTCTTAGACAGTTCGTTGGTACACGATAATGAAGAAGGTCGTGATGAGGAGACAGTTAGTACAGTCGAGAATGAACGTGAATTAGCCTACTACAGATACGATGGCATATGTGAGGAGAATGGACAATTCAAATTAAAGTTTCAGGTAACAGTAGATAGTGATCTTAGTTCTGATGAGACAATAGAACAATTGAATACCTTCTACAAGGAGTATGTTTCGGAATTCAATCCTGATGATTATAATAGTGTTGAGATGATTTACTATTCAAGTCTACAGCCAACAGAAGAAGAGGGAAATTTCATCCTATGGATCGACGGAGATTGCAGTGGCAATGTAGATCCAGCTGTATTCCTTTCTAGTGTACATGAATTCCTCACTGCAGACAACAATCTCAGATCTACACTCGGAGAGGTATCAGTGATGAATTGCAAGAGATTTAGAAATAGTTTCACTTGCAGTACTCCTGTCGTTCCATGGGTATCTGATGCTACAACATCTACACCTGTTACAAGTGCATCATCTACTACGGCTTTAGCAAGCACATCTTCTACCACGGTGGAGCCTATTACGACATCATCTACCACACAAGTACAGGCAGCCACATCTACACAGCCTCCTCCTATTAGTACAACATCCTCATCTACATCAAACAGCATCACTCAGGCTGGGTCTGTCCAGACCGCGGCTACACCTTCTCCAACTGTTACACCAACCCTCTCTACAGTGACTAATGAACCAACAATGAATCCTAGTCAATCACCGATTACAGCAGAACCGACTGAACCAGTCCTTGACTGTCCAGGATCACTTGATAAGTCGAAAACGATTGACTCGAGTGCTACTCTTTACTATGCTGTGGTGCCATCTACTAACAGTTTTGATAATGGGATAATGTGTGGTAGACTAGAGGTGGCGAATCATGACGGTTGGGTTAGTTTAGGCTTCTCAACATCAGGTACAATGAAAGATAGTCAGGCCATAGTTGGTATACCCGACACAGGGAAAGTAGAAAAGTATGACTTGGCCATTAATCAAGCTTATCCGATGAATGAGGACAAACAGACCTTACGAGACACATCCATCAATATCAATGGTGGCAAAACTACAATGTCATTCACGAAATTACTGATGGAGGATGGAGAAACAACAATCAAAGAAGAGGGTGATAACACCTTTCTATTTGCAAAGGGTGGGGCTACATTTGGATACCACTCGAGTCGGAGTGTCTTCACTCTTGATTTAAGTAGCACTCCAATATCAAGTGAACCTCCAACGACTAGAGTACCGACTTACTCACCCACTGAGGTGAGGACTTACTCACCCACTTACTCACCCACTCAGTCTTTTCCGACGTGGAGTCCTACACAAATGCCAGTCGTTTAGATATCATATTGGGACGAGCCATAATGATACTAGTGTCAACAAATGGGTAGGCTGACACTGAGTAATAGTTCTTCTTAAGTCGTTAACAATGTTACTCTTTTCAACTCTTTCTTCTAACAAATATATTGTAGCACCTGCATGCTGTTATACCCCCACTTGATGGCCAAACTTGCCTGAGAATTGGCAGAAAATCGATTTTTTTCCTGATCTGAGGCATGAAACCTGCCAACATGGGGCTGTAAAAGTATGGTGATGTGCCCTACAATCATGCTGGGAGTGATCATTGCCTTGGCATACACCCATACAATGCCAAACATCTACTATTGTAGCACCTGCATGCTGCTATACCCCCACTTGATGGCCAAACTTGTGTGAGAATTGGCAGAAAATCGAGATTTTTTCCTGATCTGAGGCATGAAGCCTGCCAACATGGGGCTGTAAAAGTATGGCAGAGGGCCCTACAATCATGCTGGGAGTGTTCATCTCTTTATTATGCATCCATACAATGCCAAACATGTACTATTGTAGCACCTGCATGCTGCTATACCCCCACTTGATGGCCAAACTTGTGTGTGAATTGGCAGAAAATCAATATTTTTTCCTGATCTGAGGCATGAAACCTGCCAACATGGGGCTGTAAAAGTATGGCAGAGGGCCCTACAATAATGCTGGGAG
>Ga0214479_100621_pt1 | contig 19536 bp, 20 predicted proteins | sample M1_20Mar14CPVII9_5_FD_165054 | JGI IMG/M metagenome (GOLD analysis project Ga0214479, IMG submission 165054) | Marine eukaryotic communities from Monterey Bay, California, United States - M1_20Mar14CPVII9sort6BwellE14 | ecosystem: Environmental > Aquatic > Marine > Unclassified | place: USA...
TCCAAAGCAGTTACCTCTTTTGAGTTTAGCTGCATTCTTATACTTGAATTTCAAACATGAACAACTAATCCTCTTGTAGTAGAATTTCAAAAGATCTCTTCGATTTCCCCCATTAATCTTAATTACATTCCTTGCTCCACGAAAGAATGCTGATTCAAAGCTTCCTCCCATCTCATGCTTTTCAATTACTGCTGCTGCTCTTGCATATGAGCTTGCAGTTATGTATTCTCCACGTAAAATGTGATTGGTACCGAGATTTAGTAATATATTCATTGCCATTGTACGATTGTTATCGTCACCCCAAACTTCAGGATGCTCGTTGAACAGTTCTTCCATAAACTCATACATACTTTGCTCATTTGAATCATCCGTATCTTTCCCAAATACGTCTAACATATTAGATACACAATGACCTTGCGGAGGGATTGATATAGATAACTCATCAAGACCATGTCTACATTGTATAGACTTGTTCTGTTCACCATACTTTATGAATTGAAACCACGATGCTCTGGCTAATGCAGCTCTCTTTATTGCTAAACTAGCTTTTCTTTCCTTCCCTTTTGCTCGTTTTCTAGATGGCATTATGTAAACAGCTGTAGGTTTTGTGTTCAGAACTATTGATACTAATACTAATACCGACGATAAAAACAATGAATGCCGATGTTATTTATATTATCCCCTCTCAGCAATGACGCTCGACGCCGACAAACAGTACCTAAAGCGACATGTATGCCCAATACTATTCCGAACTTCTATTGCAACACTATAATTGTTGTAGATATTGTTTCTATATGATAGAGGCAATGGTATGAAGATTAGTGTTCCGATGATAGATTGTACGAATCAACAACCATCAAAGCCGCAGCAAACCCCGTCACAATTACGGCCTTTTCATTATCGTTTAGGATGGATGTCGCCTCAGAAATAAGGGCCTTCTTTATAACATCCCGATGCATTTCATTGTTTAAAGCCTCAGGAAATTGGGCATGGGCACTTTTAACTGCAAGGTTTGCCCCCTGAACTACTGAGTAATGAGTACTTACAGCAAAAGATTGGAGTGATCGAAGGAATGCTTTGATAAATTTTACGCTCAAAAGAGGCAAGCAATCCTTTGATTGAGTACCGTGATAGCACACGATATTAGCATTGGCCTTAGCCTTGGCCTTTCTTGCCTGTCCCTTACTCCTTTTCCTCGATGGCATCGTGACAATATAACTTACTATACTCCAATACCAATGATGATGATAATAGCAATGCCGTGTTATTTCCCCTCTCAGCAATGACGCCCATGCGACGCCGACAAACAGTCACCCGAAAACAATGCCATGCATGCCCAATACTGTATACCCGAACTTCTATAATTACACTATAACTGTTGTAGATGTGTTTCTATATGATATAATAGAGGTGGTATGAAGAGAGGGTTGCAATAAATGATCGTCATTTTTTTTTTAAGTACCGCAAGTACCTATGTAAAGTATCAATAATGGCTCCTCATATAAACACCGCCCATATATCAATGATCGTGTACACCCTATCACTCTCTATTATAATCCATGTTTGTAGCTCTATACTATCGGCTGGTGTATTGTGGATGGGAGATGAGTAGACTCCCTCTACGCATATATTATGATCTCTCAAATTTTGGATTTGGGAATAAATCTAAACGGAAAAGAGTTGCTCCTACTAGTCCTACCCTCTCGACCTTTAATTGTGGAGACAATATAATAAGCGTGTTTGTATGCAAATATTCATACATATATCAATCTGTTAGAAGTCTAATACCCCTACTTTTAGTATACAAACATAAAGCAAACAATAAGTAATCACATATCAAATTTATAATGCTCTCATTCCGATCGGTCTCACAATTACAACAACGATGTAGTGCCATCATTATTAGAAGTACTACTACTTATCGATCATACCAGCGGGCATCAATAAGCAGAGGATTATGTACTAGTAGTGTGATATCAACCACCGGTCCTCTACAAAGGAATGAGATAGGCCGGATGATACCATCATCATTTACTACTTCTTTTACTACTACACCCATCAATCATCACTCCCATCATCGTACATTTGCAACAACATTAATGCCAGAAGATGAAATCAAACAACGATTAGAAGAATTCCAAGAATTTTTCGTAGAAGCAAGATATTGTATAGAAGATTGTACAGACGCGGCAGATTCAACATATTTTGATGAAGAAGCACAAAGTGCACAAGAGGCAGTTGATAAAGCCGTAGCATCATTTGAATCATTAATTAATGATATACAAGATGTTGATCAAAAGAATGGTATATTACGAAGTAATGGATTGAAGGTTGAACAGTTAAAGGGTGAGTTACAAATGGCTCTTAATGGTGGTCACTAATCTGATGCGAGAGATAGGGGTAGACTTATGACAAAGTTATATAGAAACAAGGCATGCGGCAGAGATTCATATTTCTAGAGAATGACAGTGTCACAAGTTATACAACAAGATGTGATACGAAGAGGAAATGAGCAAGGTAGTCCTATCATTTACAATCCCCTAATATATGAAAGAAGAGGTACTAACTATACCAGTCTGTGCTTTGCAACTCTTTATTCCCCTGTAATAAATTGCTATTAGTTGTAGAGTTTCTCTACCACATCCATATATTCCTTGTTGGCATTGTCAAACACCTGAAACTCCTTGCAAAACTCTTTATGGTTGGGAACATCTGCTGATTGACAAGCCGTGCTGCAATACTGAACCCGCTCACAACCCGTGCATATGTACATACGCTTTCTTTCCTTCCTCTGTTTGCAACCCACACAAGCTGCCATCTTTGGAGTAGTAGATCGTAATTGGGAGTATTTCTCGCCCAAACACTTGCATGGTATTTGGTTCATAAAGTATTTGACTAATGAATGTTGGCAGCCGTTTATAATATCCATAACTCTCAAATACTTCTTAGCGTCTCGTCCGTCAAAGTTACCGGCGTGAATAGGGGAAGATGGAGTGTATGTATCAATGAACTCCAAAGCCACAACACAAACTAAAGACATGTATGGAGGCCCCAAATATTGTCCAAGAAGGTAGGTTGTTCCGTTGCAAATGATATTCTTCTTAACTATCTCAAGATTGGTATCAATATTAATTGCCTCTGGAAATTCTACACATGCCGTTGATAAAGGTGTTTGAGTCGCATCTATCAATGTACCCAAATTGACTTCTGAACTCCTTGATCTTTCATAATTTCCCCGAAAGAAGGATTTGAAGAAAGAGTTAATGAATCGACTGCAAACATCAGGTACATTGGTTGGTTGGCCATGACTGCAAACTATTACATTGTTAAAAGGGGCTGGAACCCAAGAACCTTGTATATCGGAGGCTTTAACCACACCAGTCTTCTTGACATTCTTAGACTTTCTTAACTGGCCCTTAATCTTCTTCCTCGACTTCGACGGCATCTTTAGATATGGATAGAGTTTGAAGAAGGTGCACAAGATGTGTACTCTTTTTGCAAAGTTGATTATTCGATAACTATCAATGACTCAGCTACCGCACTGCCATTAGTCGATAGAGTATTTAATAAACTGATAAATCTCCTATAATTTCTATACCAGATGAAGAATTGACGCTGTATATCGACCCCCGCACTCTCCTACCTTCATCAATAAAATCACCCTCAATCAAGAGCTTCAGCTTTTCTCTCGTGCTTACATGTGGAATATTTTTAAAAGACATTCCCCAAGCAAGCCAATATTCGCAATAAACGCAGTACCTCAACGGTATCCTATTTTTGACTTTATACACAGTGGCCCTCACTCAAAATATTGTCGAATGATCGGCCATTGCAATAAATTGAACAGGAATATTGGCCTGAAATTGCGTAAGGCTCCTCTATTATATATTTGTAGTTCATAAAACGAGCGGCAAGGTGTAGATTGGTCTTTGAAAAATGGCCATTTTTTACTATGCACTTCTACTTAGTGAATCAGTCTATGCTGAATAACTTTTTACCTATTGGTCAACGCCGCCTGATAGTACCATATTCGGAATCATCGTGCAAAACTGCATCGGATAGGATGTCTCCGCATGTATACTTCGATGATTGGAAGACCTTCATATTTCACTAGCTTTGTTAGTGATGTGCGGTGAAAGCCATAATTTATTTTAGCGATATTCTACGTAAAATTCTGTCGTAGAAATGTACCGCGGCACCTAGAATTGATTTTTTAGCGATAGGTACTGCGTTTATGCAATGTAAAATGCCAATGATGAGAATGAGACAACTATGAGCACCGTGTGATTACTCTTCAAATAGCAAGCCACAACCCTGTAATGTATCAATAAAACGATAATACAATGGAGGAAGATCCAAAGCCTAATATCGACATACGGACCGAAGAGGCCGAAGAAGTAGAAGTTATATGCTCGTCAATGACAGAAATGAAAATCTCATCAAGCTCCAATGACGATTTAGAAGTACCAACCTTTTCCAACAATAACGAACAACAAGCAACGATAGAAATATCAAATATCAATACGATATCACATCGATCAAACAAAAAGAAAACAGCTATAATATCATTAATATCACTAGCTCTCATTGGTGTCATTGCCGGAGCTCTAACTTTATCACTCAATAACAAAAAGCAACAAAAATGCTCTTCATGCAATGATAATAACATACAGCAATCTGTAGATGATGAAGAATGGGATGTTAGTATTGGATTGTATGATATATTAGCACCTGACTTTAATGATGATTTGAAACCAGCGGTTGATGATTCAGACTTTGTTGCAGAAGATTATTATGTGGTTGACAATTTAGAAGCGGAGGCACTGCAAAATAAGGGTTGTAATGATATCAATTGCAATTCGAATTCTACTGCAGTTAGTAGTGAAGTTTTGGCACAGCAATTACGTATAAGGTAAGCTCTGTGGTCTAGGGCTGTGTTTTATGTATTTGTGTGCATGCTATGCTCAGTTTTATTTTGAGCATATGATATGCACAAACTGATCCCTCCGCCTTATCTCTCCTTCTCTCCCTCTTTAGCACAATCTCATCCCAAAGAGCATGCAAAGCAAATGAAGGAAGAGTAGTACAAAAGGTTGTTACAGATAACTACGGATTTGAAACATCCTACCGAATTATCAACCTATCAAATGGACGAATAGTTGCACAAGGACCACCACCCAATACACGATATGCTGATAAACAGACCTATTTAGGTGTATTATGCCTACCTGAAGGACAATATAATTTACAAATGAATGATTTACAAGGTGATGGAATGTGTTGTGGATTTGGTCCTGGTGTAGCGGAAGTGAAGGTGAATGGTAAGGTTGTTGCAAGGACGGATGATGAGGATTGGAAGGTAAAGTTGTTGCCATTTAGGGTAACTGCTGCTTCTCCACCTCCTGCTCCTACACCCCCTCCTGCTCCACCTCCCGTACCGGTTGTTAATGATATTGATACACCCATTAACAATGGGAAAGAGTGTTCGGTTGTTAATCCGGTGAATTACAATACCAAATGTAAGTTTTGTCAGAGCCAGAAGAGGACACATGATGTGCACACTTTCTCAAACTCTTCCTCATCTCGTATCCTTTTTTCAAATACTCAAGTCCAACATGGCACAAAGTATGAACAATTCCCAGGATATAGTTGCTACCGATCAGTACAAGGAACAAAAGAAACAGTCAATGACTTACTAACAAAATATCCCACATTTACAAGAAAAGTTGTCTTAAATGATTATGTCACAGTACAAAGTAAGGAAAAGTTGTATGTCCTTGTAATTACCAATAAACAATTTACACCATCTAATAATGAAGAGAAGTCGAAGATGTTTGTTGTTAGTAGTATCCATGCTAATGAATTGCCTCCTGCCGAGACAAGTGAGTAGTTGCGAGGTGCATCGACCGATTCTATATGTGCCCAACTAATCATCATGTCTCTTGCCCTTTTCAATAGTGTTGAGATTTGCAGAGTACCTGCTCGAGGATAGGAAGAGTCCCGATATAAAGTGGATCTTGGACTGTAAGTTTAAAGTGTACTGTCTTGTCTGTTCCCATACATTGGCAATCATCTGAACCTTCTCGTGTCTCATGTGCCACTTTTAGACACTGAAATTCATTTGCTGATACAGGCAAATCCAGATGGTCGATTGTATTTTGAGAGGACGGGAGAGGGAATGAGGAAGAATCGTAATAGACGAAATTGTGAAGGAGATCCATATGGAATGTGAGTATGCGTATTGTTTTCTGTTTGCTCATAAGATCACATGCTAACCTACTTCCTTTATCTTCTGATGTACCCCATCAGTGACTTGAATCGAAACTTTCCATTCAAGTGGAATTCCTGTGGTGACAATCAAAGTTGTAGCTCGGGTGTATGCACGTCATGGAAGTATCGCGGTCCTTCCAAATCGAGCGAAGTTGAAACCAAAGCAATAACGCCAAGTCAATCTATCCAAACTCAAATCGTAAAGGCAATCTACAAACATCAGAAGCTCAAATGAACACAGCCTTCCCATCAACAAACACGGGTATATTCATCGATGTGCATTCCAAAGGCAAGTCTCTTGGATGGCCGTGGAGGCATAAGAATGAAAAGACTCCAAATGACAAAAGTCTAGGATCACTTGGCCGGAAGATGGCAAGCTATGGCAAATGGGAGCTGTGGTCGGGAACACCCAAGATGACGCCGTCCGATGGTGGAGCCCAGGACTATATGTACGGATTCCTTGGGGTGCCATCCTTCTTCTTTGAGCTTGGATTAGGGTTTAGAGATTGCAGTGAACTTCCAACTATCGTTTCACAAACTTTTGGTGCACTCCTATATGCTGCCAAGTGTGCCAGAACTCCGTATATCACGCCATTGGGTCCTGATGTATTATGTACAACAATATCATCAAAGAATAGAAATGATGGAAGGTATATCAATGTCCAGGTATCAGTTAGTGACAATGCTCGTGTAGTACATGATGATGATGAGGGTACCCTATTCCAAACAGGTAGACAAAATATACGACGAGTGGAAATCTATGTTAATTGTCATCCATATGAAGGCAGTACGAGATGTACTCCTACCGTAACAAAGAGTACCACAAATGCAGGCAGAACAGTCACGACATCTCTCGAATTCAAAGCACCACCATCAGCAACTGGTACAAATAAGAATGTCATGTATATCCGAGCTAGAGATAGTTCTAATACCTACGGGCCTGTCACGGCAAGGGAGTTTGTGTGATGGGATAGTTACGATAATCTCCTTAAGTTTACGAATCTATTGTCATACCTAATTAAACAATGCATAAACTATAAGATGAACAACCCTTCCCTTAAATATAGTATTCCCTTTATGCTATGTATCTAATCTTCTCATACATATCCTGACATAAACAACATAACATAACAACCATCCAATTTCCCCAATCTTTCCGTACTTATACAAAACTTAATCCCCAAACAATTTAACTCAAAGCAATCCCAAACAGTTTATACCCAAATACATCCCAAACAATCTTTCATTTTCCAATACGTCAAACAATCCCCAAACATTCAGCAAAACCGCCTCTAAATTTTACAACAATCCAGCAGCTAATACTACACAACCAACCAAACCAACTACAGATAATCTTTGTGTACTGGCAATACTTTTATCTTCATTCATAGTAGCTGCATTAGCATCACCATTCGTGTCTGGAGGATCTTCAGGCTCGTCTGCTTTAGTAGGTGAATACGAAGGAGTCTCGGTACCCTCATCCTCCTCTTCTTCTTCTTCAGTAGCAGCTGTGGTAGTAGCAGCAACAGTAGTACCAGTAGTAGTAGTCACATCGTCATTACAATACAATCGTTCTTGTGAACCTGGCAATTCATTAGTAGATTGTTCTTCAATACTACCTCCACTGTTCCAAAAGCCATTGGTGTTTTTGAGGACACATCCAAATTGTCCATCTTTCACATCAACATAAAATAATCCACCTGTGTTTAGTGTATTGAATTTGGTACGACATGCTGTTTCGGATTGACATATCGTATTATCTTCGGCATGAGTGTTTGCAATTAGACAGAGAAATAGAATGACAATTATAGATGTCATTTTTTTTAATTAGATTTGTGTTGATTGAGATGCTGCCACCGCTTGATATATTCTATGGTTATGAAGTCTATGTATAGCTAAGATTTACGATGAGTAGAAGGATTGTTCCCAGTAGTAGATGTCATTGAGTAATTGTTGGCCATTGGCATTTCATTGAGGGGGAGAGAAGAAGGGGAGAATGAGTGAGGCTGAGGATCATTTTTAAAGGATACCGCAAACATGAGAGTAAAAAATATTATGAATGATTCAATGAAGTGTAGTGGCAGGGTTATTGTATTCGACACCTTAATATACTAATAATACTGTGATTAGATCAGTTTCTAAAGCTCGTTCGAATCGTAGTACTCTTAAGTCTGTAAGTTTGATATTGATTGAGTAGAGAGGATTTACAAAAAAGTACACGTACACATATTGTGCACAAAATCGTGTTCACCATAGAGACAACAGAATATAAAAGAGACAGCGGAATAAAGCAAACAAAATTTTCGGAATTGGTATTGATTTATAAAAAATATGAGTACAACTGATAATAATAACGAGCAGCAATGTGATGACAGCGGAGAAATGACATTAAATAAAGAAAAGTGCACATGTGAACAAAATGGTGTCGATAGCATTACCGAGGGTATAAACAGTGTAACTCTACTGGATGATAAGTCAATATGTGCCAATTGTGGTAAAGAAGGTAATGATGTCAACAATGTATGCAACAAGTGCAAGATGGTGAAGTATTGCAATGCCGCGTGTAAGAAAAGGCATAGACACAAACATAAGAAAGATTGTGATGAGCATCTTAGACAAGCAGCCAAGTTACATGATATAGAACTATTCAAAGAACCTCCACCAGCAGAAGATTGTCCGATTTGTTTTTTATGGTTGCCAGCACTTAGCTCAGGGCGTAAATACAAGAAATGTTGTGGAAAGAGAATTTGCAGCGGATGTGCTTATGCTCCTGTCTTTGACAATCAAGGGAATGAAGTTGATAATCAAAAGTGCCCATTTTGTAGAACTCCAAAACCTGCATCAGCTGCGGAAGCATTAGAAAGGTTAAAGAAACGAGTGATGACCGGCGATCCTGTTGCAATGTTCAATCTAGGATGTGACTATCGAGAAGCGGCACGTGGATTGCCACAAGATTATGGCAAGGCATTAGAACTTTGGCATCGTGCAGGAGAGCTTGGACATGCTTCTGCTTATTATAACATTGGTGCCTTCTATAATAATGGTGAAGGAGTAGAAGTTGATGAGAAGAAGGCTATACATTACAACGAGCTAGCAGCAATGATGGGAGATGCAGATGCTAGGTACAATCTAGGCCTTAATGAGGATGATGCTGATAATATCGATAGAGCTCTCAAACACTACATGATTGCTGCTAAGGGCGGAAGTCGTCAATCATTGGGGCAGATCAGAGAGTTATACTCAGATGGACATGCAGCAAAAGAAGATTACACAAAAGCATTACAATTGTATCAAACTTTCTTGGGTGAGATTAAGAGTGAGCAGAGGGATAAAGCTGCTGCTGCCCGAGAGGATTGCCGTTACTATTATTAGAGACACCAATAATCATAATCATGAGGGAAGAAGTACTATTAGTTGAAATAGACATCGTAGACCTAAGCCTTGCTACCCCTTTCCAAGTAGACATAGCTCCACCCAGCATTACTACTAATCCTATCAAGATGTAGAATGAGCCTGATATGCAAGCATAACATAGCTATTATATTAGCTAGTAGGAGTAGATTATTTCCTCCGGTAGACGTCGTGAGTGGTTAGCGGCGGCCACACGACCAAAGGCTATCACGCACGTCATACTACAGAGGGATTTAGGATACCTTAGGATACTGCCACCATGAGAGTGTAGATAGATTAATGATTAACATCCAGAGAATATATTATACTAAAGAGGAGAAATCGATTGCCTTCACAATATTTACGTTAGTACACTAATAATATAGGATATAGTTCTGCTTTTAATGCTCTTTCGAATAGTGGTACTTTGAAGTCTGTAGCATCAACATTGATTGAGTAGAGCGAGGATTTTACAAAAAAGTGCACACTTGTATTATACTGCACAAAACCCAACACCATATTATAGAGACAACTGAATATAAGAGACAACGGAATAAAGCATACTTAAAACAGCATTTTGGGATTGGTATTGATTTATACAAAATATGAGTACAACTGATAATAATAATGAGCAGCAATGTGGTGACAGCGGAGAAATGACATTAAATAAAGAAAAGTGCACATGTGAACAAAATGGTGTCGATAGCATTACCGAGGGTATAAACAGTGTAACTCTACTGGATGATAAGTCAATATGTGCCAATTGTGGTAAAGAAGGTAATGATGTCAACAATGTATGCAACAAGTGCAAGATGGTGAAGTATTGCAACGCCGCATGTAAGAAGAAACATAGACACAAACATAAGAAAGATTGTGATGAGCATCTTAGACAAGCAGCCAAGTTACATGATATAGAACTATTCAAACAGCCCAAACTCCATCACTATGGAGATTGCCCCATTTGTTTCCTTCGTATGCCATCACATTATATGGATAGTACTTACTATTCATGCTGTGGAAAAACAATATGTAATGGATGTGTTCATGCACCTGTCTATGATCATCAAGGCAATGAAGTTGAGTATGAAAAGTGTCCTTTTTGCAGAACTCCATCTGCTGCTTCAGATGAGGAGATAGTGAAAAGGACAATGAAAAGAGTCGATGTTGGTGATGCCCAATCAATTTGCAGACTTGGGGTGTGGTATTCCAAAGGATTTTATTATGGCTTGCCACAAGATTATGATAAGGCAATAGAACTATTTCATCGAGCAGGAGAACTTGGTTTTGCTGGAGCTTATGCCAGTATTGGTTATGCTTATCATTATGGCAGAGGAGTAGAAATAGATATGGTGAAGTCTATACATTATGAGTTGGCAGCTATGGGAGGAGATGCAGTAGCAAGGTACAATCTAGGCAATTATGAGAAAAAGGCAGGTAATATGGAGAGGGCATTGAAACATTATATGATTGGAACAAGAGATGGAAATTACGAGTCTCTGGATCAGATAATGAAAACGTATACTAATGGAAACGCAACAAAAGACGATTACACGAAGGCATTACAGTTGTATCAAGCATATGTGGTTGAGATTAAGAGTGATCAGAGGGATAAAGCTGCTGCGGCTGATGGCACAATATACTATCAATGATGAGTTTCGCTACTATTAGAGACATCATCCCATGCCCTTGGCTATTTTCCTATTTTATTCATTATTATGTGTATTTACTAAATCTAAATCCTCCTCGGATCGTAATCGTAAACACTCTAAACATTCTAATCTCTTCTTTTAGATATCTTCTCTCCACTTTACTCCTTGAAAACTCCCGACTATACAACTACAGCAATCCAGTCAATACTAAACAACTACCAACCAATGATACCATAGCTGCTGAACTCTGTTGTTGTATACTGGCAGTATTCGTCTCCTCTTCATTCTTTGTAAATGACATTGCCTCATTCGTAGTAACAATCGTATCATCTTCCCAAGTTGTTGGCATATACGTTGGTGATTCTGACGGGCTAGGAGTAGCATCTACAACATCATTGCAATATAACCGAGTTTGTTCACCCGGTAAGTTAGCTGTTGATATTTCATTAGCACTACCGCCACTACCCCAGAATCCATTGTTTTGTTTTGTGAAGCAACCAAACGCGCCGTCTTTAACATCGATGTAGAATGATCCGCCTGTATTTAGTGTATTGAACTTTCGTCTACATGACGATTCATTTTGACATATTGTATTATTGTCGGCGTAAACTGTGTTTGTTGTTGTTAAACATAATATTAGAAGAATGACGGATATAAGTTTGGATATCATTTTTATTTGTACATATAGGATCTTAGTGTGTATTGATGAATAGAGTTTTAGTATACTTTATGTGTCGAATGCTAGCTATGTGTAGATTATGGAGCTCTCTTGTGGTCTAATGGATGCATCTTTGGAGTCCTTTTGGCATCATTGTTCATTGTATATTGAGCAATCGTCGGCACTTCATCGAGAGAAAAAAGTTAGGAAAAAAGGATACCAATGACAAAGGATACCTTGCATCGATCCGATGGGTGATAGTAGCATTATCCTCTCAGTCCACCCAGGATGAGTCTAGAGCTAGCTGATAAGACGTTAAGTTGCTTCATATCAGCATATCAGGCATTACTTTATCATATATCCTAACAAACTCAATAGTATCTAGCCGTGACAGGCCCGAACGTCCCACTCGAATCTCTTGCTCTAATATACATGGTCTTCTTTCCTCCGCCACTAGGTCTTTTAAACTGTACTGATATTGTCGCCGATCTGCCTGCATTTGGCGTACTTCTCTTCACTGTTGGCTGACATTCATCAGAGTAAGGGTGACAATTAGTCCATACCTCTATCAATCGGACAAAATGTCTACCCGTTTTGAATGTGACTTCATCTTTCTGATTATTGGTACGTTTTTCATCACTTGCTTCTATTTGTATATTGATATATTGTCCATCCTGCTTATTGGTAGAGGTTATGGTTGTACAGAGTATGTCTGGTCCTAAGCTTGTAATATAAGGAGAACGAGATACCTTGGCGGCATAAATAAGGGCCGGCAGTGCATCGTTCACGATGCGTGGATAATCTTCACAAGGCTGACTAAACCTTGTGCCTAATTCAAAGAAGAAGGAAGCCGCTCCAAACCATCCATAGGTTGTGTCAATTGTCCCACCATCGAAGAGATATCCCTTCCAGTAGCCCCAATTCCCAAAGCTGGCCATCTTACGACCAAGACCTCCTACTTGGTCTTCATTTGGCATTGGTGTTTTGGTGTATCCCCACCCCCATCCTACTTCATTTCCAAAGGAGTGAATGTCTAAGAATACCCCTTCGTTTGTCAATGGAAATGGTGTATTCATTTGCGCCTCGGATTGTTGCAAATTACCCTTTCTATTTGAGTTGGGAAACAGGGACTTGGCATAGTTGACAATAGCTTAGGGAATCAGAAGTTAATTCCACACCCATCACAATGGTCACAAGTATACCAAGAAGAGAGGGAGGTAGCGAGGTTAGCATTTGTTAGTGAAAGTGCAAAACCATATCATACGCACAATTCAACTCAACCCCCAGCTATGAGTGTATACACATTCAAAACTTGGTTCAAAATCCGAACCCAATGCCCAAACAAAGGGTGGTTAATTCTGCTTACCTTTTGTCTCGGGCTCACTATTCTTCGATGGTCCTCGGTATAGAGGTGCCGTACATTCTCCTCTACTACATCTATCAATTTCATCACAGGCATTCCACTTGAATGGGAAGTTTCGATTCAAATCAACTCCGATTCGCCAGTTATCAGGGTCACATTGATAGTCATTTCGATTCTTCCTGTGTAACTTACTTGGGTCGGTATTCTTCTCAACCCACTGCCGTCCGTCAGGATTGGCCTGTATAATCAAATGTATCTCATTATAATCTAATATCCATGTAACATCGGCATCCTTGTCATAGTTTTGGACCATGTATTGTGCAAATCTTGCGGCTGTGAGAAGAGAGATGGAGGTATGAGATGAGATCGAGAGATATCAATCAGGGAAATGGTGTAGAGATTCAAAGAAAAAGGCACTTACTTGTCTCGGCAGGGGTCAACTCATGAGCATGGATACTACTAATAGCCAATAGCTTGCCCTTTCCATTCTTTGGAGTAAAGTTCTTATTCGTCAATACTAATACATTCAATGCCTGTTTCTTCTCGGGAGTTGGAAAATTGGTGAGCTGCACTCGTTTTGCCAAGTTGGGATATGTTGATACGATATCCTTAATTGTTTGGATGGTAGCTTTAACTGTTCGGTAGCAGGGGAAGGGTGAATCAGCTGCAGACATGGATTCATAGTTTCCGCGGTTGACTGTTTGATATACATACAAGAGGTATAAGGGGTTAGATAAGTGCTCATAATATCATGTGTGCATATCATGTGCACCCCAAAACTTACACTTGGTATTGTAATTCACAGGATTAACAATAGAGCATTCCTTCCCCTGATTAACCGGCGTATTGAACACTGGTACCGGAGGTGGTGGAGTTGGTGTTGGAGGCGGAGGAAGGGGTGTAGGAGGAGAAGCAGCAGCAGCAGTTACCCTAAACGGCAACAACTTTACCTTCCAATCCCCATCATTCGTTTTTGCAACCACCTTACCATTCACCTTAACTTCCGCTACACCAGGACCAAATCCACAACACATTCCATCACCCTGTAAATCATTCATTTGTAAATTATACCGTCCAACTGGTAGACATAATACACCTAAATATGTCTGTTTATCAGCATATCGTGTATTGGGTGGTGGTCCTTGTGCAACTATTCTACCGTTTGATAGGTTGATAATTCGGTAGGATGTTTCAAATCCGTAGTTATCTGTAACAATCTTTTGTACTACTCGTCCTTCATTTGCTTTGCATGCTCTTTGAGATGAGATTGTACTAAAGAGGGAGAGAGAAGGAGGGGTCAGTTTGTGCATGTCATATGCACAAAATACAAAACTGTGCATATCATATGCTCAAATACATAACTTTACATCACATAACTCACCTGATACGTAATTGCTGTGCCAATACTTCACTACTAACTGCAGTTAATGTAGAATTGCAATTGATATCATTACAATCCTCCTTAAACTCTGACTCTAAATTGTCAACCACCACATAATAATCCTCAGCAACAAAATCTGAATCATCAACCGCTGGTTTCAAATCATCATTAAAGTCAGGTGCTAATATGTCGTATAGTCCAATACTAACATCCCCCTCTTCATCTTCTACTGCTTGTTGTATAGTGTTGTTATCATTGCATGAAGAGCATGGCTGCTGCTTTTTATTAAGTGATAAAGTTAGAGCTCCGGCAATGACACCGATGAGAGCTAGTGATATCAATGTGATTATAGCAGCCTTCTTTTTGATTGTTCTATGTGATATAGTATTGATATTTGATATCTCTATTGTAGTTTGTTGTTCGTTATTAGTAGTAGTATTTGTGTTGGAGAAGGATGTTACTTTTAAATCGTTATCGTTATTGCTCGAAGAAGAAATCGATTGACAAATCACTTCAATCTCCTCATCGGCCTCTGGCAAAGGGCATATATCGAGACTAGGCTTTGGTTCCTGCATTTTATCTTCTATTGGTACATTACAGGGTTGTGGCTTGCTTAAGGAGGAGACAGCTCTATTAGTACATCCATTATGTCATTGGCATTTCATATCTATCTCTTCTAGATCCGATTAAAATGTCTCATGAACATTCCACATGTAAGCACGAGAGCAAAGATAAAATTGTTTTGTTTTGGTTATGTTTTGTTTATTGATATTGTCTACTGAGGGCGTAGGTCGATATAATGGCGTCAATTCTTCATCTCGTATAGAAAGTATAGGGGATTTATAAGGTTTTAGTGGTCTTTCGAATGGTGGTAGTGGGGTAGCTGTATCATTGATATTCATCGAATAATCGAGTTTGCAAAAAAGTATAGGTACACATTATCTTTTGTGCACCTTTGTGCACCTTCCTCGAATAAAGGTGTAGTAATGCCGTCGAAGTCGAGGAAAAAGATTAAGGGACAGGCAAGGAAGGCTAAGGCCAGAGCAGAGGAGGCTGCTGCTGCCAATCCTGAGCAGCGGAGTATATACTTTACAGCTCCTAAGCAATCAATTTGCAATCACGGGCAAGGAAAACAACGACCACCTGATGTTGTTATAGAATTTACCAACATGTTCGTTCAATCCTTTTCTATAAGCTTACAATGTACCCATAAAGATATCGTATTATTGGTTGTTGATGCATTGTCTACAACATATAACAACTTTCCTGAGGCTTTGAACAATAAGAGTTATCGACAGTTTGTAAAGAAGAACATCATTTGCAATGGAGCTAACTACCTCCTTGGGGAGCGAGGATTCGATATTCAACGAATGTCTGTAGCTTGTGCAGCAACTTTGATGCTTATTGATTCATTTGATCCATCTTCTCCTGTTTCGGCTGGCACTTTTGATGAACGAGATGCTAAGAAGTTTGTAACAAATGGAGATGTTTTGAATGGTTGCAAACGTTCATTGGTCAAGTACTTTGTTAATTGTACTCCATGCAATTGTTTAGATGAACTTTATTCCAAAGTAAGATCTACAACACCAAAAATGTCGAAGTGTGTTGGCTGCGGTCAGCAGAAACAAAGAAGTAGTATGTTCATATGCACAGGTTGTAAACGGATTCAATATTGCAGCAAGGAATGTCAGATTGCACATGTACCTATTCATAAAGAAGAGATAAATATAGATCATTATGGATCTTTGAAGAGTTGGTACTACGATGCAAGATACAAGAACTTTTGGAGGAAGCTTATCGAGCATCTCAAAGATCCCACAAAGTCGGTTCCCAAACCGAATGCCTCGTTCAGAGATCGTAGAAATCCAAGGAGATCTGGTCGAGCTGGCTCTAACAACACATCCAATCAAGAGAGTGAGAATGAAGACACTCCTCCTCCTTCGCCTCGTCCTAACCAAAGAAGAGAAGAGAGTCCTCCTCCTACTCCTCGAAGTGGTAGAGCATTTGATCCTAAGGGTGTAGGTCACAATTTGTATGACTCTCTCAACATATTAGGGCTTGGGTACGGTGCCTCATTTGCAGAAGTAAATGCCAGATTCAAGAAGCTAGCCTTGTTATATCATCCTGACAAGTACAAGAAGAACACAGACTTGAAACTACTCAAAATGTCAAAAACAGATGCAGTGAAGCGCTTCCGTCTTGTCAAAGATGCTCGTAACTACCTAAAAGAGGTACTCTAAGAGTCGTGATAGGTAAATACCAAGTTTTCACTTCTCAAACAATAACAACATTATCCAAAACAACAACAATAATATCACAACAATAATTTACAACAACAACAACAACAACAATTACTACAATAAACAACAACAACAATGACGCTACGCGAATTACCTGATGAAATGATAAACGAGATACTCTCATTATTAACACCAAGGGATTTAGCAAGAGCAGCAATGTCTTGCAAAACCCTTGGTAAACGAATATTTCATGTATCATCTCGAGAAGAGACCTCAACATCAATGAACTATATATTCGTCTACCGTGACGAGTTGGGCCTCACCCCCTCTCGCAAAATATCATTTGCAGAAACGGCGGCATGTAGAGCCCTTCGTTCGGTCTGGTCCAAGCCCGAGTATACCAAACATAGAAGGGAAATACTCAAATACCATCGACATAACTGGGGTCCAAGATCGAGCTTGCCTTTCACTCTACGTCATATCTACTACGTTGGAAGAACTTGGACGAGTGCATATCATGAGTTCCTCAAACTGACAAAAGATGATGATTTCACAAATCGAGTGAACAAGCGTCGACGATTGACGTAGAAGACTCATCGTCATCATTTCATTGCATAATTCGCTACTGTACCATCATCAATTAACAACAAATGCAAACGATTTACTCGTTTGATTGCAAAGTTCGCTACCTAACAAACTGAACCAACAAAACAACAAACAAACATTAAATACACACAATTACATTATTCGGGTGACCCGATCTGCATGGAGAGATTTCATTATTCGGTTATACTACAAGCCTGCCATAGCTATATAACAATCAGCCGTCAGCCGTAGGCTCTATTAAGAGTAGCGGTAATTGAGACGAGAGTATAATCGAGTAATGTCAAGCTCGAAGACTTTCGGTGAAAGAATCATCGCCGTGATAGAGCCCGATTCATTTAAACAAACTTTGGAGGAATATGAGCACGTATAAAGCCGTGCTACTTAGATGTTATGAAGTAGTGGAAGAGGAAGATAACGTCTCGAGAAACTACGACAGCTCGATTATCTTGTTGCCATGATCGAGCTGGTTCTTTCGTATAGCTTTCCCAATACATGGAACGGTGAGGGTCCAAAAGATATACGATACAGGCAAAGAACAAATCCGCAACACGCTAAGGCCAGAATCTTGGGGTTGGTCTCTTGAAATACTACTAATAACCGAGCTGAAATAGTATAAGGCTGAAAAGAGATAGGAGAGTAGATGGGAGGCTTTGGTACGCTGAATCTTCCCTTGGAGAACTACTCTTGAAGCACACCCATTCAATCGCGGTATCATAACTTACATCTTTATGTTACCACCAGACAATGACTTGTTCATCTGTAGGTTGATATTCATATACGAGAGAGACGGCAGCATTAATACGCATCCAGAGGGTGGATAGGAAATAGATTACTATTTATATAGAAATTGACTTCTGAAGTCGTAAAGCTAGCATATCAATCAATCAATCAATCACGTGCAAAAGGTTACGATCACGTTCATGAAGTGAGGTAGATTTTGATTCGGCAGAACATTTTAGAAATGAGAGGCATGGGAAGAATGGTAAGGAGTATTACATTGAAAGTAGAAGTCTATGAATAATAATACTAATCTAATTGGTTAGGTGATCATACTAAGCATGGCAGCAGTGATCTAACATTGTATACAAGAGCAGAGAAACAATTTGCCTATCAGTATGGTCTTAATCTTAATCTATTTTACAATAGAACTATACCTCCTACTTGTTGATAAAGCGACCTCTACCAATCCTCTCACCCATCCTTCTCTAGAAGATGCATACTTATCCCACACCTCTAATGCACACTTCTGCATTAAGCACCTATCTTCATCTGATATTGAAAGGAGGATATCTCTTGTCTTGTTGTAGTCCGCTTCTGGTATGAATACCGCACACTTCTTCCAATCTATAACATGTTCATTATTGAATGGTGGCAGCCAGGCATCTGCATAAACTACAGGCACCGCTCCTGCTGATAAAATCTCTGAGAATCTATAGGAGAATAAGCTATCACCTCTCGGAGCAGCTGCAAATGTCGATTGTGTCATAATCAACCGATAGTTGTATTGATCCGATTCTTTACCACTTTGTTGTATATCTTTGATATAAATATTTTGGTCATGAAATCTAATATGCATATCGGTATAGTTCATAAACTGATGCAGTCCTTCTCTACCACTACCCTTTACTTCTCTACCTTGAAAAGAGAATAGATACTTCCGTTTCTGACATGTTTGGAGTTGATACCTTTCATACGGAGGTAAGTCGATCGGCTTTAGTGCTGGGGGTGGCAATCCGACATCTATTGACTCCCTCACTTCTGACTCTTTAACGCTCAAGTACGATATGATCACCTGATCATTATCAAATATATTGCTATCATGACCACAGATTTTCTTTAAATGATGTTGTAACCTATTGCAATATTTAATCACGGAAATTATTACAGAGATGGGAGAAACGGATTTCCACGAGTTCATACGAAGGCATTAGAACTTTGGCATAAGGCAGGTGAGCTTGGATATGCAGCAGCATATACTA
>Ga0214479_100623_pt1 | contig 19511 bp, 8 predicted proteins | sample M1_20Mar14CPVII9_5_FD_165054 | JGI IMG/M metagenome (GOLD analysis project Ga0214479, IMG submission 165054) | Marine eukaryotic communities from Monterey Bay, California, United States - M1_20Mar14CPVII9sort6BwellE14 | ecosystem: Environmental > Aquatic > Marine > Unclassified | place: USA...
AGCTTAACAGTGCTGCGAAGACCTAAATCACAACTTTTCAAATTCATACTAGCCTTTGTAAAGTTGTTTTTTCCGACTGCCAATATCGATTCTGTTTCCCAGGCGTCTGTTTCGTCGTTCGTTGGTCGACGCCAAGTTTCGTTGTTGTGAGTTTTGTAGAAGCTCGTTTTCTACTATTCAATAGTTTAGTTTAACGTGAGGCTTGAGAGGAAGTCTCCGGTACATAAAATTCGATTCTTGCGATGTGAAATTACAAAAGAGATCGGATTGAGACAGTAAAATCGCGAACCATAGGATGGGAGAACCCAAGGATGGTCCTCTGCTTCATCGTCACAAGAGGTAAGAAATCATTGATATTTCAGGATGGAAATTGCTGCCAGCCAATTTCAAAGACGCGTGAACAACAAATTTCACTGATCGCTCGCGGCTAGGATCGCAAGAGTTTTCTATCGTTCGAGCAACAGTTTTAGGATTTAGGAAACTGAATACAAATGAGAAATGTTGCCTGTGATACAGTTTAGTGCCGGCAGCGCTTTAAGCCAGCGGCAGCAAGCTCGCCAGCAAATTGAATTCGATCTGAACAAAGATTAAAGAGAACTCATTATTTTGTAATGGTTAATTGCCGTCCTATTATCCGCTGGTGTAGGCTTTCGCTGATTGTTTTCCGTTGACGGGAATCCAGGTGCGGTGACTTCAATGCTGATGGGTTAGGAATCACCGTACTCATTCAACTGATTTATTTCGAGGATCGTATGCTTTGTCGTTTTATGATTGCAGCGCTGTTTTTTGTTGCCACCGCCAGTGCACATGCGGACCACTTCGAGTTGTTTTTATTGACGGGGCAGTCCAATTCTCTGGGAACCACTGGAGGTAGCGAATCAGACCTCTCACCGGGATGGGATGCAGCGGACGAGCAAGTTCGGTTTTTTTGGAGCAACGTAGCCAATGCTGAATCCGGGATTGGTGATTCTGCAGGAGAGTGGACGAAGCTAAAGACGCAACAAGGTGGATATTATCCGGGCAATGCAACGCATTGGGGGCCCGAATTTGGGTTCGCTCGCAGTTTGACCCGAGCGGGTACTCGAAACCTCGGGATTATAAAAGCGAGTCGTGGTGGAGGAGGCAATAGTCTCTGGTCTAAATCCAATCGTGGGCACATGTATCAACACGTTGTGGATACGGTACAAGCGGCCACCGGAAAATTGAAAAACGAAGGTCATACTTTTGAGATCGTGGGCTTGCTATACCTTCAAGGCGAGAGCGATTCTCCAAGTGAAGCAAGACTGGCCCGGGTGCGGCTAAATCAATTCATTCGTGATTTGCGGAGTGAATTGCCCCATGCGAAGCAAATGGTGGCGGTGGTGGGTGGAGTCGCTACTGCAGGAACAGTTCGCGATCTCGTCAGAGCGGAGCAGCAAGGTGTCGCCAATCAGCGCGATGTTCACTTTTTTTCCAATCTCGATTTGCAAGATCAGCTTTATGACAAACTGCACTTTAACAAAGCCGCCAAACTGGTTGTTGGCCATCGATTTGCGAACGAGTTCATACAAGCTGGAGTTGCTAATCCTTCCTATGGAAAATTAGTTTTTATCGGCGATTCAATCACGCAAGGTAGCGCCTCCTCGCTAGGCTATCGGTATCAGGTTTTCAAGCAGTTGGTGGATTTTAAAGCCAGTTATCAATTTGTTGGTTCGGTCAGTGGACCTCATGACGAAGGAAGCACCTCCCAACCTGCTCCCGTCCATAGAGGAAAACGATTTCAAAATATTCACGAGGGACACTGGGGATGGCGAGCCTCTTGGATCAATGGACGACTACCACTTCCCACCGGTCGCCGAATTAAAAATGGAGGCGAAGGATGCTTAACCAATTGGCTCGGTTTAACAGATACTTATGAGTTGGATACAGTTGGGAATCGGATTGAATACCCAGCGTTAAAGAATCGTAAATCGGAGAATCGTAAATCGGCGAGTGCGGGAAATGTGTATCAGCCAGATACTGCAGTAGTCATGGTGGGGATAAATGACGTAGCTGATGGGACCCCAAACCGCCAAATTCGAGATGACATCGCGACTATTATTGACCAACTTCGCTCGGCAAAGAAAGGTGTTCGGTTATTCTTATGCGAGGTTCTTTATACGAATCAATCTCAACAACGTAATGAATTGGTGGACGGTCTCAATCTTCTCCTCGAGGGGCTCGCGCGTGCCAAATCATCAGAGTTATCACCGGTGTTTTTTGTTCGCACCAATTCCGGGTTTCAACCCGATGCGATGACCTATGACCAGGTACATCCCAATCCAAAAGGTGCGATGCTGATCGCTGATAATATTGTGTCCGGGATGGGATTAGGTGGCGTTTCGAAACCAGAATCGCCTCGCCCCTCTCCGCTGACAGTTGGAAAGCAGGACAAACAAGAGTTGGATTCATTCCTAACAAGTTTCGAAAATTCCCCATCGGGTGAGATCGTATCTGTCGCTTCGGAAGTCGGTGTTTGGAAAGCCAAACCGGGACATGCCAAGATCAGCAATACACATTACCGCACCGGTAAACAATGTTTGCATGTATTGGGTGGTGCCGATCGGGAAGTCGAGTTGGTTGTTCGTCCCCGGGAAACCCCACCGGAAATTCTTAGTTTTTGGTCGGAGCGTTGGACGAAGGGAACCCCTTTTGTCTTTCGGGTCGATGCTTTTTCAGACGGTGTCTGGCAGGAGATTTACAACGGGGATCGACAAGTCGTAGTTGGGCGTGCATTCAAATCATTTGTGAAAATCGAATTAAAAAAGACACCTGAGAAAATTCGTTTTCGGTGTACCACTCCTGCTAATTCAGGTTTGTTGATTGACGATCTTCAGTTGAAACCGGCGATAGAACAACAGGTGAAGTCCGTCTCGATGGAACCCATGGCATTGCCGGTATTGCTGGGAAACCCGCAGGTGGCGATCGGGAAGTTGTTGATTCGATGTGAAGGATCCAAGCGACCTCTTACTCTAGAGTCGGTGAAAGTAGCAACGTCTGACGATAACGATGTCATTCAAAAAATTGGCCTTGTCTCGACTCTCGAAAATTCAAGCTTCCGGGCATCTGGGCCGCAGGATTATATTTCAAAGCAAATCGCCATCCGGCGAGACTCAGCGAATCTGAAAAGTAAATTTCAGTTGACCGAGGGTGATAACTACTTTTGGGTTGTTGCTCAATTAAAACAGGATGCTTCGATTGATGGAAGAGTTTCAGCCGATTGCCGTGAGGTCATCATCGGGGGAAAGGCGTTTCCTCCGACAAGCCTCAAATCAATGTTGGCTCAACGACTTGGGGTTGCCGTCCGCAATGGTGGCGATGACGGGGTTCACACGTTTCGTATTCCAGGGTTGGCAACAACGACTGCGGGAACCTTGATCGGTGTCTACGACGTTCGTTATCGAAACGGTGGCGATTTGCCGGGTGATATTGATGTGGGCATGTCTCGTTCGGTGGATGGCGGACAAAACTGGGAACCGATGAAGATCATTATGGATATGGGGGGCGATCCCAAGTGGAGATACGATGGAATTGGAGATCCCGCGATTTTAGTTGATAAAAAGACCGGCGTGATTTGGGTAGCTGCGTTGTGGAGTCACGGGAATCGTGGATGGGTCGGTTCTGGGCCGGGCACGCAGCCGTTGGAGACTGGTCAATTTGTGATAGTCCGTAGCGATGACGATGGGAGGACTTGGTCTGAGCCGATCAATATCACGTCTCAAGTCAAACAGAAGGATTGGTGTCTGTTGCTGCAGGGGCCGGGGAAAGGCATTACGATGTCCGATGGTACATTGGTGTTTCCTGCTCAGTATCAAGACTCGCTAAGCAAGCGGCGACTACCTCGCGCGACCATTATTTATAGCCGCGATCAGGGAGCTTCTTGGAAGGTTGGAACTGGTGCCTTCGACGATACAACCGAAGCTCAAGTTGTCGAACTTGAAGATGGTCGATTGATGCTGAACTGTCGCTATAACCGTGCTGGCGTTCGAGTCGTGATGACAACCAGTGATATGGGGAAAACGTGGCAACCTCATCCTACCAATGTCAAAACGCTGATTGAACCGGGAGCTTGTCAGGCGAGTTTAATTGATGTGTCGCGTGAGTTGGATTTGATCAAGCCGAGTCGGGATCGGTCCAAGGAACGACCGCTCTTATTGTTCAGTAATCCCAATAGTCCACGCGGTCGAAAAAACATGACGATCAAGGCGTCGCTGGATGGTGGACAAACCTGGCCCGTTGAATATCAAGTGTTGTTGGACGGAGAAATGAGTGGGGGGTATTCCTGCATGTCAATGATTGATGAGAATACCGTGGGAATTCTTTATGAGGGATCGCAAGCTCATATGACATTTCAGCGAATAAAACTCATCGATATTTTAGGTCGCTGATTTTATAAGGTTGTTAATCTTTTTCAGGTTGAGCCTAATGCCAAAGAGGTATTCGGCTGCTAAAGGATTTCTGCGAGAGGCTTTATGTAGTGTGGCGATTTGCGTCACGTTCCCTTGGGAATGGGACCGCTAAAAAAGCTGTTTGTGAAACCAGATACTTTCGTCCAGATCTCGAATCTCAGTTTGCAATCCGTGCCCCATCAATCGCAGAATTGAGCAGTTTTTCTAATGGATGTCGTGCTAGCGAAACCGTCATTGAGGCGTTGTTGACTCAAGTTTTTAGGCGACCACTCGAGTGAACTAAGGTGGTTTTAATTGGGTTAGGCAATTTTTGCAGAATATTCAGCCCGTTTTTGCCGACAAAACAACAAATGGTGTGAAGGTTTACCGATCACCGTCCAACTCTCGATTACGCAGATTATTTTGTTTAGTCAACAGAAACAGCCAATAGATACAGCCATGCTCGTTCGAACTCTTGCGTCACTGATCGTACTATTTTTTCTCAGTTCAACTGCGGTCGGAACAGACTACGTTGGAAGTAACAATAACGCTGGTTACTTCAGCCAACCTGGCGACAAGGTTGCTCCAAAAAAAGACGTTTTCATAGCGTTTGAAGATTCCAAAAAAGAGACGGAGCAAGCGACGCCAGTCTACTCTCCCGCCGTGGAAAGTCTTGAGCCGCGAGGAAGCAATGTTGAAGCTAAGAGCGGTGCGACGATGCTTGGTTCGATTGCTTTGCCAACTGCAAAGGGGAAGCTGGATTATTTTGCAGCCTACGACAAAGGCTTTGGAATTTTTCCTTACGACAAAAAGAAGAATCCGTTTGAACTAAAAATCAATGGTTGGATTCAGTTTCGACATCATGCATTCGCACGCGAAGTGGAAAGCTGGACGGACAACGCGGGGATCACGCGTCCCGTGAGAAATCGAAATGCTTTTGACATTGAGCGGGCGCGACTGAGCTTTAAGGGTACGGCTCTTGATCCCCGTTTGACGTACTTTTATCAGCTTGATGGCGATACCGACGGTCGCCACGCTGTCGACTTTTTCGACTACTGGTGGGCGTGGAAAGTCAGCGATCGTTTCCGTCTGCAGTTTGGAAAACGAAAAGTTTCGGCGAGTCGTCAATGGCTTTTGGGTGCAAGACGAACTCGATTTATTGATCGTCCAATGTCAAATGACTTTTTCCGTCCTGACCGAACAATTGGTATTTGGGGGCAAGGTAAGACCGGTGAGAATGGACATTACGAACTCATGCTTGGAAACGGCTATCGAACTTCAAACCTGCCGAACCGTTTTACAGATGACAAACTTACTGTTGCGATGACTCAGTACTTTGATCCTTTTGGGGATTTTGGCGGCCAGCTTGTCGATTTTGATTACAACTGCGATCCGTTGGTTCGATTCGGTCATTCTTTTGTCTATTCGCCCATCACATCTGATGCGTTAGGGAGTCCACTTGCCGAGACCGATTTCATCCGGATGACCGATGGAACGCGTTTGGGTGAGGTTGGAGCACTAAGCCCGGGGGTTACGGTTTCCGGTGTTGATGTCTTCTTTTACGGAGTCGATCTTGCTGCGAAGTGGCGAGGTTGGAGTTTTGATTCTGAGGTGTTCTTCCGATGGTTAGAGAATTTTGAAACTGATGGAGCGGTTCCGGTTGATAGTCTGATGCAACGCGGATTCTATGTCGAAGGTGGTAAGTTCATTATTCCACAAAAATTAGATGTCAATTTTCGATACTCAGAGGTTGCAGGTTTGCTAGGTGACCGGACGGAGTACGCGGCTGGTTTCAACTGGTATCCAATGGAGAATAACTACAAACTTAAATGGTCGTTTGACGTAACTGTGCTCGACGGAAGTCCGCTTAACAACGCGTCGTCTGACATTCTTGTAGGTGATGACGGAACATTGTTCCGCACACAAATTCAGGCTGAGTTTTAAAGAGAGCCACCTTTTTTAGGGGGCGGTTGAAGCGGATGACGACGTCACTCCGCCTGGGCCGGCAATACTCAGTTCAGCCGCGATTGAGTTTCGCCTCCTTACCAAGCTTTGTATCTCCCCCGTCTTTGTTAGTGTGATGGTGGGGCTCACTGTTGGGTTAAAGTGAAAACAGTGCGCCATTGTCGTCGATGGCCGGGGTTTTGCGTTGAATTAAATTTTTAAACGCTTGTGCGATCTTGTTTTTAAGATCTTTCGCACTGTTAAGTTCCTTCACGGAATTTGTCTGAAGCTGACGGTCGACTATCAGTCGGACCAAGGCGAAGTGTTTGCTCCCTGATGAATTTGATCCGATGATTTGTTAGGATGAGGGTCTATCCTCCAGTCAAGATGACGACCGTCAATTCAGACGAAAGTGGCAGCGGGTGTGAACGATAAGAACTCTTACGATTCTCGGCTTCAAGACGTAACCCAGGAGCATGAGTCTAGCGCGATCCAGCCGGATGACGCGTCGCTCTTTGAGCAACCGCAGATAGGCCGCTACCGTGTAAAAGAAGTGCTTGGAAAAGGCGGCTTTGGGTTGGTTTATCTAGCCCGCGATGAGCAACTCGATCGTTTGGTTGCGATCAAGGTACCCCATTCTGAAATGGTCTCTAAACCTGCCGACGTAAAGGCATACCTTACTGAGGCTCGTACCGTCGCTAATCTCGATCATCCTGGAATCGTGCCGGTACATGATGTCGGTAGTACGGAACAGTTCCCTTGTTACACTGTTTCCAAGTATATCAAGGGTACCGATCTTTCAGCGTTGCTTAAGCAAAAGCGGATGAAATATCGTGATGCCGCCGAACTCGTGGCGACCGTGGCTGAAGCGTTGCACTACGCGCATAAGCAGGGGCTCGTTCATCGGGATGTGAAGCCGGGTAACATCCTAATTAACGACGAGGGAAAAGCCTTTGTTGTCGATTTTGGATTGGCGCTCCGCGAGGAGAATATTGGTAAGGGACCCAAATACGCGGGGACGCCTGCTTATATGTCACCAGAGCAGGCAAGAGGCGAGGGACATCGGGTTGATGGTCGCAGCGATATTTTCAGTCTGGGGATTGTGTTTTATGAATTACTGGCAGGTCGTCAGCCATTTCGTGGCGATACAAAAGCTGAGTTGTTTAAGCAGCTGACCAGTTATGAAGCCAAACCACTTCGGCAGTACGATGAAAAGTTACCCAAGGAGCTGGAGCGTATCTGCCATAAAGCGATGGCGAAACGAGCCAGTGATCGCTACTCCTCAGCACATGACTTGGCTGAAGACTTGCAGTTATTTTTAGCCGAACAAACCGTGGTTCAGAGTGACACGTCAGCCGGTGGTGTTGGCTTGGTTGCTTCTGAAACAGATCTGTCTCCGCTGGCGTCGAACACGCGGGGCTCTCTCGGAGAGTCATCAGACACCTTGAAAACCGGATCCTCTAACGGGCAGTTGGTTAAGATCGTCCCCAAAGGGTTGCGTTCGTTCGACGCACACGATGCTGATTTCTTTTTGGAACTGCTTCCAGGTCCACGAGATCGAAATGGTCTGCCTGATAGCCTACGGTTCTGGAAAACTCGAATTGAGGAGACCGATCCCGACCACACTTTTTCTGTCGGTTTGATCTATGGCCCCTCGGGCTGTGGAAAATCGTCGCTGGTGAAAGCGGGACTGTTACCCCGGTTGGCCGAAGAAATCATTCCGATATACATCGAAGCGACGCCGGAAGAAACGGAAAACCGTTTGCTACACGGGTTGCGAAAAAGCTGTCCAGCACTTGAGAAAAACTTAAGCCTTCTGGATAGCCTTGCGTCACTAAGGCGCGGGCTAGGGTTGCCGGTTGGTAAGAAAGTGCTGATCATTCTCGATCAATTCGAGCAGTGGTTGCATGCGAAAAAGGAAGAAGATGTCGATTTGGTACAAGCCTTACGGCAGTGTGATGGGGGGCGTGTGCAGTGTGTTGTGATGGTTCGGGACGATTTTTGGTTAGCGGTAAGTCGATTTTTACGAGAATTGGAAATTCGTCTTCTCGAAGGCCGCAATATCGCGCTGGTGGACCTATTTGACCCTGACCATGCTCGTAAAGTACTGGCAGCATTGGGCCGGGCTTTGGGGAGGCTTCCAGGAAATATTGGTGATACGACCAAAGCGCAGGAGGACTTTCTCGATCAGGCGGTTGCCGGGCTTGCCGAAGATGGCAAGATTATTTGTGTTCGCTTGGCACTGTTTGCCGAGATGATGAAGAGTAAGGCATGGACCATTTCGTCGTTGAGAGAAGTGGGCGGGACAAAGGGAATTGGTTTTACATTTCTAGAGGAATCGTTTAGCTCCCCGTCGGCTTCTCCTGATCATCGCTATCACCAGAAAGCGGCTCGAGCGGTTTTAAGAGACCTGCTTCCCGACGCTGGTTCTGATATCAAAGGTTACATGCGTTCCCATGCTGAGTTGTTGAAAGCCAGCGGTTATAAAAATCGCTTAAAAGATTTCGATGATCTGATTCATATTCTCGACAGTGAAATCCGACTGATTACACCAACGGATCCCGAGGGCAAGGATGACGGAGACGAGTCGGTACTGGAAGTTCAAGCCGGGCAAAAATACTATCAACTGGCTCATGACTATCTGGTGCATTCTCTTCGGGATTGGCTGACTCGCAAACAAAAAGAAACTCGCCGAGGCCGGGCGGAATTGAAGCTCCGCGATGTATCAACCGTATGGAATGCCAAACCGGGAAATCGTTTTCTACCGTCGTGGTGGGGGAATCTTGAATTACGCCTGTTAACCAATAAGCAGAAATGGACCGAACCGCAGCGGAGAATGATGGGGAAAGCGGGGCGAGTGCATGGGGTCCGTTTTTTAATTGCCTTGGCGGCAACCGTCGCGGTGTTGTTGGGTGGGATGCGGGTACGCAATGCTGCCAATGAACGACAGCGGGACGCCGAAGCAACTCGGCTAGTTGAAGGGCTGCTGCGGGCTGACACTGCGCAGGTTAAGGCAATCATTGGGAATCTAGATGACTATTGGCAATATGCCAATGACGATCTCGAAACGGCATTCAAAACTTCTCCCAATGCCTCCAACGCCAAGCTTCATGCGGCTTTGGCGATGCTGCCTGATGACAATTCAGTACTGTCATTTCTCAGTGATCGATTGCTGACGGTTCCGCCCGATCAGTTTACGGTTGTGCGTGATTTAATTGCAGTTAATAAAGCTGAACTGATTGATGGTTTCTGGGAGGTTGCTACTGACAGTGGCGAAGTTTCTGTTCGACGGTTTCAGGCCGCATGTGCTTTGGCAACTTACGATCCTGAAAATGAACAATGGCGAAATCTTGAATTTGTCGAGTTTGTCGCTGGTTATTTAGTAGAGGTACTGCCTTCGGAGTTGCTGCCTAGGCGAGATGCGCTTCGTCCGGTGGGTGGGCAGTTGGTTGCCTCGTTGGCAAAGATCTACAGAGATGAACGACGGGGCGAGCAGGTTCGAAGTTTTGCTACCGATACGCTGGCGGATTATTTAAGTGCCGATGCAGCCGGGCTATTCGATCTCTTGTCCGATGCAGATGAAAAACAGTTTGGGACGATCTTTCATAAGCTCGACAGTCATCGCGAGCAGGCAGTTGCCTTGGGGAATGCGGAAGTCACCAAGGTGCTGGCTGCTGAAGCGAGTCAAACTGCAAAAGAATCTTTGGCTAGGCGACAGGCCAATGCTGCTGTGATGCTTGTGCGGATGGAGTCCCCAGAGCAGGTATGGTCGCTCTTGAAGCACAGTCCTGATCCGCGCGTTCGCAGCTATATTGTCCACTGGATCTCTCAGCGTGGCGGTGATGTTGGGCCAATTGTGGAGCGTTTTAAGCAGGAAAGGGATGTCACGATCAAACGAGCTTTGCTTCTCTGTCTTGGGGGATTCAAATTGCCCGATTCGCAACAGTCGTCTCTGGTTAAAGAGTTGCTGGATGTTTACCGTAACCATCCCGATGCCGGTATGCACGCAGCTTCTGAATGGGTGTTGCGGAAATGGGGACAGGGCGAAGCGGTGCTCGCGATCGACTTAGAATCGAAGCAGGTCGGTGAGCAACCGGCTGTTGGAGACGGTGATCAACGACAATGGTTTATTAATGGCCAAGGCCAAACTTTCGTCGCCATCGATGCTGATAAATTTCAAATGGGATCACCTGATTCGGAAACGGGCCGAGGGGCTTATGAGACGCTGCATCAATCGACAATAGGCCAGCGGTTTGCTATGTCTACCAAAGAGGTCACTCGAGCAGAGTGGCGAAAATTCGTCACGTCTGTCGAAAGCGAGGTCTATTCTCCAGATCAAGAGCGACTGAAAGTCTTTAGCAGTCAAGAAGATTCGCCGATGATTGCAATGGAGTGGTTTGAGGCGGCTTGGTATTGCAATTGGTTAAGTGCGCAGGAAGGGATTCCTCGGGATCAATGGTGCTACGAGCCAAACGATCAAGGGATTTATGGTCCCGGGATGAAGGCGAAGGAGAATTTTTGGGAATTGAAGGGATATCGATTACCCACCGAACCAGAGTGGGAATACGCATGTCGAGCAGGGGCGAGTACGCGACGGTATTACGGTGAAGCCGATTCCCTGCTTGCCAACTACGCTTGGTACCAAGCGGTGGGGGAGAATCACAGTTGGCCGGTTGGGCGCTTAAAACCAAACGATTGGGGTTTGTTTGACATGCACGGGAACGTCATCGAGTGGTGCTACGATGCTTTTACTGAAGATCTTTCCAGTCCAAAGAATGGCTCCACGTTCACGCCAAAGACCGGCGCGATTGCGGAAACGGAAACTCGTTTGTTGCGTGGCGGATCTTACTATCTTGATTCGTCGAGTGTGCGTTCGGCCTATCGTTACAGCTCTCAGCCAACCGACCGGATTTTCACTTACGGTTTACGTCCAGTGAGAACGCTTGGATTGCGCCCTTGATTCCCAGGGTTTTTTGTTGTGTCTATCTCGATTGCTGATGGGAATGCTCTCGTGTGAAAGTGGTGCTAAGGCAGCCAGGTCTTTTTTCCCTGTGGCGTTTGCTCTGCGTGGTTGTGGCGTTCCGAGTCATCGAACATCGCAATTCCAAACGTTTGAGAAATCAGTATTTCACTTGATCTTCCATCATTCGTTTCGCTTTTTTTGCCGCGGATTTCCAATCGCCGCTGCGGGCGAGTTTGATAATCTTTTCGATCCAGATTTGCTCATTCGGTGGAAGTGATAAATCATCAGATTCATTGAGCAATTTATCAACCATGTCCAAATGCTCATCCCTTTTCTTTAAACATGCACTATAGAGTGCTTTGGAAAACTGATACGTGTCTGGGCTGACTTCACCGTAACCGCGGTTTACCCACAGGTAACCTCCAACTAAAACGAGGAGCATGCCGGAGAGCAAAACAAATATAAGGCTTCGTCTATTTTCTACTTCCATTCTCCTACCACCTCTCCTTCATTAATACTGCTGAGTTCAGCCCAGGTGATTAAATCGACGGTTTCCGAGATGAATTGGACTGAGCCATCACCCATGCCGACGTTTCCCCCACCGGGATGCTCTGCATACATTTGGCCAACATGATAGGTTGGAAAGTTGACGGGATGGATGATAGGAAAGCCAGTGATGTCGAGTTCGCCACCTGAGGGCCCCATATGGAATAGTACCAGCGTGGCTGCTCCATCCGGCCCGTTCTCAGGCGAGGAAAATCGGGGATGCACGGTTGCTCCCGGAACAACCCCGACCCAGGTTTTATCACTTAGCCGCGAGGAATGTTCCCCCAGAAAAATGGTGTGCGTCGTACCGTCTGTGATCGCTGATATTTTTGTTTTTGAGTTTCGATAAAACGGACCATCCGCGACTCTCGAGACATCTCCATATATGCCAATCGTCGTGGTGTCGAAGGTGTAAATGTCAGTAAATACGGTGCCCGTCAAGTCAGAGCCAGCCTCTGGCCCCCACGCTGATTCTTGACCATGGCTGGCCACATAATGCGAGCGTCCTAATAGGATTGGCGTAACTCCATCCGGAGAATAGAGATTCTTGTCTTCACCGACGACGTTAAACGGTTCGTTATCTCCCGATGCCGACGGGCAGAGAAACACTGGGATTTGTGTTTGGATGATCTCTCGCTGGTCAGCAGCCCAAAGTGCTGACTGGAAATTGAGTCGTTCTTGGATGTTACCCGCTTCAACGAATGGTAGTAAATAAGCGCCCCAACCCCAGCCTGGCGAGGCGTTCCAGGTCGACGGAGCAATTAATTCACCGGATGGAACGATGCCATTGTTAGTCGGTGTCGAAGAAAAACCAGGCGGGAAATACCCGAAAGCTCCTTCGTAGTTTTGCATTGCCAGACCAAGTTGTCGCAAATTGTTAGCGCACGAAGTTCGGCGAGCTGCCTCTCGGACTTGTTGAACAGCGGGAAGTAGCATCCCGATCAATATGCCAATAATGGCGATCACAACCAGGAGTTCAACAAGCGTGAACCCTCGAAATTGTTGATGTTTTTTCACAGTAATAACTTGTTTTCAGAAGAGGAAAAGTCCGTAGCCAGTGCTACGGCTCGGGATGAATTGTAGCAATGGCTACGGATGCTGCAAGCGGTATAATCAAATAAATTCCTCAAAGAGCCATGCATGCAAGAAGATAAAAAACCAAATTCGGTTCGCTTCAGTCGGACGAGAAAGCACCATGCCAATGAAACGGCGGAAGACTACGTGGAAGCTGTTGCCGAGATAATCGATGCCTCTGGTGAATGTCGAGTCCTGGACTTGGCCAAGTATTTTGACGTCAGTCACGTGACGGTTTCACGAATTGTCAAGCGACTTCAGGGGGAGGACTTGCTGGTGACGCGTCCCTATCGCCCCATTTCACTTACTAAGCAAGGTGCGAAAATGGCGAAGTACGCCAAGCAACGCCATGAGATTGTCCTCGATTTTTTGGTCGCCATTGGTGTAGATGCTCAGACTGCCGAAATTGATAGCGAGGGCATTGAGCATCATGTCAGTGCGAAAACCCTTGCTGCGATGAAAAGTTTTCTAACGAAATAACAGGTCCCAGTTTGCGGCGCGACGCCCTGATAATTGCTGACTGAGAAATCGGCAGAACCGCATCCGTTCGTTGTACTGATGGTCTTGCCAGCTGGCTCGGAGCGTAAATTGTCAATCCAGCATTGGTATTGGTTTATTTCTTCTCACCGGCTGAGCTGAAACGCCGTTTAAGTAGAGCTTTCGCCATTTCGTGATCGTGGTAAAAGAATTGCTTTGTATTAACTACCGCCTCGAAATAGGTTTTTGCCAAATCAGAATTCCCTTGCGCGCGGGCGATTAAACCTAAAAGATAGTTCCCGGCGCACTTTGCAGTTTCGGATTCATTGATATCTGCTCGAAACTTTTCAGCGAGTTCCTCAACAGGGAGATCACTGTTTGCGATTAGGTTCAACCGCAGATTGAGTGACACAAAAGGCCTTGTAATACCTTCTTTATCGAGGCGTATTTTTTGTGCCTTTGCTTCCTGAGCGGCTTCTTCTAAGTCACCCAGATAAAGAAGGATGTTCAGAGCCTTCGCATTGTCTACGAGCGTAGTATTCAAATTTTCCTTTATCTGCTGGTAGCACTCTCTGGCTTCTTTGCTCATTTTTAATTCTGCCGCCACGCACGCACTTACGATCCTCGGCAGCGTAAACCTAAAATCTCTTTTTATAAATTGGAGTGCCTTCTCGTTGTTTCCGGTCTTGTAGAAATAGGCACTTTGCAGACTGCCAAGATGGTCGTAATCGTCCGACTCATGAAGCTCCTCGATGATTGCCGTATTCTCTGTTACCCGGTAGTAAAGGTAGGTAATGTTCTCAGCTAGCCAGTAATCACTGAGGTTATCTTTCAGTTTCTCAGCGATTTCTTCCGCCCGGGCCTTGTCTTTGTCATTCAGACCGTCATTAAGACTGCAAGCAACTGTTAGAACAAAAAGCTCTGTCGGTAATGCCAAAGGATTTTCTTCGACTAACCACTTATTGGCTAAGTTTATTTCTTTAACAGCTTCGTTTGCCATTTTGGAATTACCATCAGCCGCTGCTGCGAGTGCGAGCGCGTGAGCGTACATGACTCGTCGGATAGGCCAACGACGGTCGCGGTCTAGCTTTAGCAATTTTTGGGCTTTCGACGGATCGGTGTGAATATAAGACCATCCAATCAAGACATCTTCAAAATCGCTAGACTTCTCAGTGTTTTTCATCCATTCGTTTATTTTAATACCCAATTCTTCCGATTCTTTTCTGGAACCTTTGCTCCTGAATTGTTTTGAGTAAAACATCCTGTAAGCGGCCATGATCGGAATGGAGTTTGGATTTTGAAGGTATGCCTTTCTGATGAGTAAGGCTGCTTGTTTAGGATCACCATTGTATTGCTCATGCAAACCCTCAAACAGATCGATCATCTCGGGTTCATAGTTGGCAGCTCCCCATTTTGTACAGACTTTGGATAATTCATTTTTGTCAGAATTGAACACTGCTGCCAGGGCTTGCTCCACTAGCAAATTACGATAAGCCGCCAATGATTTTTTCGCTTTAGTCAGTGCCTCTTTGGTTTCGGCTTGTGCATCTACGGCTGCGTTCCAATTCAAAGTCGAAACAGTCGTAGCAGCAATCATGATCACGGCAAACACACTCGCTACGAGGGCGAGGCTCCCGGCGAATACGAGTCCTCTATTTCGCCTAACAAACTTCTTCATTTTGTAGGTGCGTGACGGTGGATAGGCCTCAACTGCCTCTTTCGTCAAGTATCGGTTAACATCATCAGCAAGTTCAACCGGTGTTGAATATCGTCGATTGCGATCTTTCTCCAACGCCTTCATCACCACCCAATCCAATTCACCTTTTATTAATGCTGAGAGACGTTCCGGTGCCACACTTCGATGCTTCGCGATCGCAGTAAGTTTTGCACCTGAGGTGCTTATCCGGGTACTTGGTCTTTGTGGCTCGGCCTCTTTGACGAGTCGTTGGATTTCGGCGTATCCCGCTTTAAGGAGTTGATCGGTTTCCAGTGGTGTAGAGCCAGTCAATAGTTCGTAGAGTAAGACCCCTAAAGAGTAGACATCGCTGCGCGTATCAATATCGAGGCCACTGATTTCCGCCTGTTCAGGACTCATGTACTGCGGTGTTCCCACCATTTGTCCAAAGGCAGTGTAGAGCGTTTTATCGGTAAGCTGCTGGTTGACGGCCTTGGCTACTCCAAAATCGATCACTTTGACGACTGGTGTTCCGTCGTGAAGCGTTACTAGAATATTGGAAGGTTTGAGATCCCGGTGGATGATCCCTTTCTGGTGAGCATGCTGAATTGCCTTGCAGGCGGTAATGAATAACTCAAGTCGTTCATTAGTCGAAAGCTGATTCTGATCGCAGTAGTCAGTGATTGGCACACCCTTAATCAATTCCATGACAAAGTAGGGCCTCCCCGAATCGGTCGTGCCGCCATCGAGTACCTTGGCGATATTGGGATGATCCATCATTGCCAACGCCTGCCGTTCGGCCTCAAAGCGAGCGACCACACCTTTGGTGTCCATTCCCGGTTTGATCACCTTGAGAGCAACCTTTCGACGAACCGGTTTGTGCTGCTCTGCCATGAAGACGACTCCAAACCCTCCCTCTCCGATTTGCTGGAGCAGTTTGAATCGACCGATCTCCTCGCCCGGTTTGGCGATGCTTCCCGATTCAACATTGGCAGGAGCATGGGTGACCGTTGATTTGAACGCAACGTTGGACTTGAGAAAGGTCTGTTCTTTCTCATGCGCCGCCAGTAGCCCCAGTATTCGCTCATGCAGTCCCTGATCTGCTCCGCAAGCTTGCTGGAGATATTCAGATCGTTTTGCAGTATTGGCGAGATCGCGCGCGATGTGGAAGATTGCCTCTTCATCGAGTTGTCGACTGGTCATCTGTTTTCAGCCTTGTCCTGAGGGTATGACGGCTTAGATTTAACTTAAAATAGCCGTACAGATATCAATGCGAAATTGGGCAGCGATTCCCCTAATCATTTTTGAGAAAAAAACCAATTTTGATGAAAACTCTGCCAGTGAGACGCAAGCTCTGGTCTTGGTTGACCATTTCCAACCGCAGCCAGGAGGGGGCGTAGAACCGGTCTTAGCTGCATGTTAGAGGTTTCTGCAATTGCCTATTTCTCATCAGCGGTGGAGCCAATACCCCGTGCCAGAAAAGCTTGCGCCATGGCATATTGAGGATGGTAAAATTGCTTGGATTGAATCACTTTCTCGAAGTAGGCTTTCGCCGATGGAGCGTCGTCTTTTGCAAGGGCAATTAATCCTAACGTATAGTTCCCAAACATTTCTGCTGAGCCGGATTTGTTGATCTCGTTACTGTATTTGGCAGCGAGTTGTTTTACGGGGAGCTTTGCGTCTTGAATTATATCCAAACGCAGTTCCACTTTGCACCAATCCCTTAGATGCCATATCTGCTCATCTTTCTTGTTTAGTTTCTCTGCTTCATCCGCGGCCATTTGGTAATGGCCCAAAAGTAGCAAAATATCGAGTGCGTGCAATTTGATGCGTGGGGGTGGGGTTTTTGAATCACGGATGTGTTCGTAAGCCTTCATGGCCAGGGCATGCTCACCGTTCACTGCCGCTACGCAAGCACTTGCGATAACCTCGTAAAGAGCATCTTCAAATCCTTTCTTGAGAAAAGCGGTCGCTTTTTTGTCGTTGCCCATTTCGAAATAATGAGCCGAGCGTAGTGCTGCCTGCCAGTCGTCAGGACTGTTGCTGTCGCTGTATATATTTTCCAAATCAGCATTGCCAGTCATCTTGTACCAGTTCGCGACGAGATGGTAGTTGTTTTTATACTTGAGTTTCTTTTCTAAAGCTTTCGCGAGTTCATCCGTTTCCTCCTTAATCTTTTTCTTGCGAACTTCATCGGTGCTAAGCCAGTAATAGTGGTATCTAGCCCAGAAGCCGATGTTCTTTACAAGCGGGACATCCTCTAACAGAGGTTCCACCTTCCGGATTTCCTCGACCGCTTTCCAAGCCTTATCTTCATCACGATCGTCTAAAGCAACTTGGGCAAGAGCACATGCATACATAACACGCGCAATTGGCCACGGGCGGCCTTCGAGCGCAGACTCAAGTTGCTTCTCGGCTTCACGGTGATTGACTAAAATGTTAGCCCATCCGTTAAGTAAGTTGTTAGTTCGTTTGTATCGGCCACCTGATGAATCGTTATCCCATTCGATTTTATTGCCAAATAACTCGTTTTCCCAATCCATATATTTGCTAAGACTAATCGGGGAGTTTTGAATCACAATGTAATAGGACACAGCAATTGCTTGGTTCTTTTTATTATTAAGATAGGCGTTCGCCAGGATCTCCTCAGCTTTTTTGTTGTCTCCGTTTTGAAACTCTTTCAAAGCCTCCAGAACCTCGATCATTGCCGGTTCAAAATTGGCTTTCCCCCACCTTTTGCGGACTCTTTCATAGTCGGCTTCATCCCCGGAAAGTACGGCAGTTATCCCCCGCTCAAATAACTCCTCAGCGAAGTCGTCCAATGCCTCCTCGGCTTTGGCTTTTGCGGCTTCGGCTTCGGCTTGTGCCTTGTTGGCTGCAAGCTCATTTTCCTTCGCCTTCTTTAGCGCTTTTTCTTTCTGGTCAATTGCAAGGGCTTGTGCTTCCTTTGCCCGCATCAATGCTTTGTTATTTTGTTCTAATTCCTCTCGTGTTTCTTTTTCTGCGTCCAATGCCTCTTTGGTTTGGGCTTTTGCAGCTACGGCTTTCTCCAGTGCCTCTTTTTTTGCGTCCAATGCCTTGTTGGCTTCGTCTCGTGCAGCTACGGCTTCATACCGTTGCCAATACGAAACAGTCGTAGCCGTAATCATGATCACAGCAAACGCACTGGCTGCGAATACGAGTCCTCTATTTCGCCTAACAAACTTCTTCATTTTGTAGACGCGAGAGGGTGGATAGGCCTCAACCGGCTCCTTCGTTAAGTACCGATTAACATCATCAGCAAGTTCAACCGGTGTTGAGTATCGTCGATTGCGATCTTTCTCCAACGCCTTCATGACCACCCAATCGAGGTCACCCTTTATCAAAGCTGAGAGACGATCCGGTGCCACGCTTCGATGCTTCGCGATCGCAGTAAGTTTCGCACCTGAGGTGCTTAGCCGGGTACTTGGCCTTTGTGGCTCGGACTCTTTGACGAGTCGCTGGATCTCGGCGTATCCTGCTTTACGAAGTCGCTCCGTTTCCAGTGGTGTAGAACCAGTTAGTAGTTCGTAGAGTATGACTCCTAAAGAGTAGACATCACTCCGCGTATCAATATCGAGGCCACTAATTTCCGCCTGTTCAGGACTCATGTACTGTGGTGTTCCCACCATTTGTCCAAAGGCAGTGTAGAGCGTTTTGTCGGTAAGCTGCTGGTTGACGGCTTTGGCTACTCCAAAATCGATCACTTTGACGACTGGTTTTCCGTCGTGAAGAGCCACGAGAATATTGGAAGGTTTGAGATCCCTGTGGATGATCCCTTTCTGGTGGGCATGCTGAATTGCCTTGCAGACGGTAATGAATAACTCGAGTCGCTGATCGGCAGACAGTTGCTTGTTGTCACAGTAATCAGTGATTGGCACTCCTCTAACCAATTCCATGACGAAGTAGGGCCTCCCCGAATCGGTCGTCCCGCCATCGAGTACCTTGGCGATATTGGGATGATCCATCATTGCCAACGCCTGTCGTTCGGCCTCAAAGCGAGCGACCACCCCTTTGGTGTCCATTCCCGGTTTGATCACCTTGAGAGCAACCTTTCGACGAATCGGTTTGTGCTGCTCTGCCATGAAGACGACTCCAAACCCTCCTTCCCCGATTTGCTGGAGCAGTTTGAATCGACCGATCTCCTCGCCCGGCTTGGCGATGCTTCCTGATTTTGCCCCTGCGGTGGGCATCTTGGCAGCAGTCGTTTCGAGCTGGACGTTGGACTTGAGGAAGGTCTGTTCTTTCTCGTGCGCGTCCAGCAGACCCTGGATTCGTTCCCGCAGTTCTTGATCTTCTCCGCAAACTTGCTGGAGATATTCGGATCGTTTTGCAGTATCGGTAAGATCTCGAGCGATGTGAAAGATTGCTTCTTCGTCAATTTGTCGATTAGTCATCTGCTTTTATC
>Ga0214479_100625_pt1 | contig 19495 bp, 13 predicted proteins | sample M1_20Mar14CPVII9_5_FD_165054 | JGI IMG/M metagenome (GOLD analysis project Ga0214479, IMG submission 165054) | Marine eukaryotic communities from Monterey Bay, California, United States - M1_20Mar14CPVII9sort6BwellE14 | ecosystem: Environmental > Aquatic > Marine > Unclassified | place: USA...
ATACAATGCCAAACAACCACTATTGCAGCACCTACATGATGGCATACCCCCACTTGATTGCTAAATTGTTTTTGTGCAGTTTCCAGTTTCCATACACACATTTTTGACATTTTCTTTTGTGTCTTTTCTTACTGAAATGCCTCATTCAATCTTTGTTTCTCATTGGAAATTGATTAATTGCATTAAGTAGACTACAACAGAATGTTTACTGACTCAAAAATACCTAATATTGAGTGTGTTACATTTTGTTAGTAAAAAAAGCTTTGGGCACGAAGTTTAGCGGTTGGAAGAAAGGCTTTCTTCAGATTAAGAATCAAGAAAGGTGAAGTTTATAGGGAGATTGACATATGACGTCATAGCAAAAATGAAGGTAGACAGTGGAGTATGTAAAATAATCACAGCCACAAATTGCACTCCGGAAGCTCTTTATTTTTTAGATGCTATTGGTTGGATTATATTCAACATATTGTAATAACAATAGTATTAACTTGGAGAGCAGCATATCATTATTTTGCTCTATACTCTCATAACTAAATTATTAGTGGTATCAAGGAGAGTAAACTCATTTCAAAGAATATATCATTGCAAGATTATCATGGCGTCAATGATGCTAAAGGCAGCAAGTACCCGAGCATTCATTAATAGGGTATCCAATAATGCTGGCAGTAGTAGTGGTAGTAGAATCAGATCATCGATTAGTAGTAGATTGATGTCAACACAAAGTCCTGATGGCGTTAATCCACCGACGGCATTGGCAAAGTTACATTTGGAGGATGGTACTACCTTGACTGGGAAGAGTTTTGGTTGTCATGAGAGTATGACGGGAGAGGTAAGGATAAGATTGTGGTTTTGTTTGCATATGTAATAAATCATACATATTATTTGTAGCATTTGCTATCTATTATATCAACTCACTACCTCAAAAACCTTTGCAACAACCAAAAATACATAGGTTGTGTTCACAACTGGAATGGTTGGTTATCCTGAAGCACTGACTGATCCTTCCTATCAAGGACAGGTAAGTATTATTATCATATCATATACCATATGTATGATATTATTCCGATGATTGCAATCATTTATAAGCAACTGTATATCTCTAATACATGATATGCATCTACCTCTACTACTATCTCTATTCTACAGATCATCACACTTACCACACCAATGGTAGGAAATTATGGTGTCCCAGATCGAAACAAGATGGATAAGTTTGGTCTACCCGCAATGTTTGAATCCTCCAAGATACATGCATCTGGATTAATCGTTCAAGATTATTCACACAACTACTCCCATTGGAAGGCAGCATCTTCATTGGGTGATTGGCTCAAGGAGGAGGGTGTGCCAGGCCTGTGTGACATTGACACACGTATGTTAACGAAGAAGATTCGTCAAAAGGGTGCCATGGTTGGAAGGATTGAGGTGGATTTGAATGCCCCTCCGCCAACGTCGTGGGAGAACCCAAATGTTGCACGACACTTGGTACAGGAAGTGAGTATTAAAGAACCAAAGGTATATGGTCAGGGTAACCCTATTAAGATTATGGGTGTAGATTGCGGTATGAAGAATAATATGATCCGATTATTAGTCGATCGGGGGTGTGAGTTGACCGTTGTGCCGTGGGACCATCCATTTGCGGCAGATATGCATAAGTATGATGGTGTCTTCCTTTCGAACGGACCGGGTGATCCAACATACTGTAAGGAAACGATTGCACAGTTGAAGCAGGCTATTTCTGTTCCTGACAGTGAGGTGAAGCCCATCTTTGGTATCTGTTTGGGTAACCAATTGTTGGGTATTGCAGCAGGCGGTGAGGCGAAGAAGTTACCCTTTGGTAACCGTGGACAGAATCAACCAGTTATTAACCATGCCACTGGCGAGTGTTACATTACCTCACAGAATCACGGATATCACATTGATACCACAACACTTGGCGAGGACTATAAGGAACTATTCACCAATCTTAACGATGGAAGTAATGAGGGGTTCATCCACAAGTCTCGGCCATACTTCACCGCACAATTCCATCCTGAGTACAAGAACGGACCTACCGACACCGAATTCATGTTCGACACATTCTTAGCGGCATGTAAGGATCCTAAGGCACCAGTTCAGTTCCCAGTACGTCGACCTGCTCCTCCAAAGCCTAATGTTAAGAAGATTCTATTGCTTGGTAGTGGAGGAACCTCTATTGGTCAAGCTGGAGAATTCGATTACTCTGGAGGACAAGCTATCAAGGCACTCAAGGAGGAGGGCAAGGAGGTTGTATTGATGAACCCTAACATTGCATCCGTCCAAACGAATATGGATTCCAAGTCTGACGTATCATCGGCTGATCATACTTACTTCTTGCCAGTGACACCTGACTTTGTTGAGGAAGTAATCAAGAAGGAAAAACCCGATGGTATTGTTGTTTCCATGGGTGGACAGACTGCACTCAACTGCGCTGTGGATTTATACCATGATGGTATCTTTGACAAGTACAATGTCAAGGTTTTGGGAACACAAATTAAGTCAGTTATCGAGACCGAAGATCGTCAACTATTCAGTGACAAACTCCATGAAATTAATGAAAAGATCGCCGAAAGTTACACAGCCGAGACTATCGAGGAAGCAGTTGTGGCAGCACAGAAGACTGGCTACCCGTTAATGATCCGTTCAGCTTTTGCTCTCGGTGGTTTAGGAAGTGGTATCTGTAAAGATGAAGCACACTTACGTGAGAATGCAAAGAAGGCATTGGCTACTAGTCCACAAATCCTTGTTGAAAAGAGTATGCTTGGGTGGAAGGAAGTTGAGTACGAAGTGGTCAGGGATGTGTATGATAACTGTGTAACTGTTTGTAATATGGAGAACTTTGACCCACTTGGTATTCACACTGGAGATAGTATTGTCATGGCTCCTAGTCAGACCATGTCAGATGAGGAGTATCATATGCTTCGTGAGACTGCAATTAGGGTAAGAATGTGTTTTGATTGTATGCACTTCAAGTAATATTTCCCCTCTCTCCTTGTATTCACTCAACCTTTATTGTCTTTGCTCCTCCTCCTTTTATTATCATAGGTTGTTAGACATTTGGGAATTGTTGGAGAATGTAACATTCAGTATGCGCTCCATCCTGAATCTCTTGAATACTGCATCATTGAAGTGAATGCACGTCTATCTCGTTCATCAGCACTTGCATCTAAGGCCACCGGATATCCCCTTGCATTCGTTGCTGCTAAACTTGGTCTTGGAATTCCATTGAATGAAGTCCAAAATGCTGTAACAAAGAAAACACAAGCCTGCTTCGAGCCTAGTTTGGATTACATTGTTACTAAAATGCCTCGTTGGGATATGGGCAAGTTCCAAGGAGTTGCTACCAACATTGGCTCTGCCATGAAGAGTGTTGGAGAGGTAATGAGTATTGGACGTACCATGGAAGAGTCACTGCAAAAAGCTATTCGTATGGTTGACCCATCAAACCCTGGCTTTGAACCCAAAGCTCGATTTGAAACAATGGATGCCTTATTACAGGAGTTGAAGGTACCCACCGACCGTCGAATCTTTGCCATTGCCCAGGCTATGCATGAGAAGACGCTTTCTGTTCAAGAGATTCATGATATTACAAAGATTGATCACTGGTTCCTTCGTCGTTGTGAGAATATTGTCAAGACAGGGCATGCCATGGAGGGCAAGTCTTTGGCCGATTTGGATCAAGATTTATTGAATGAGGCTAAGAAGAATGGGTATTCGGATATACAAATTGCCGCTTACGTAAACTCTACAGAAGATGAAGTCCGTGCTAAGAGAAAGAGTTTTGATATCATCCCTAACACCAAACAAATCGATACTCTTGCTGCCGAGTATCCTGCTGATACAAACTACCTTTACACAACCTATCATGGGATGGAAGATGATGTCGATCCAGCCAATGGTGGAGTTATGGTCCTTGGAAGTGGTGCCTACAGAATTGGATCTTCTATTGAATTCGATTGGTGTGCTGTGAGTGCTATCCGTACTCTCCGTGCCATTGGAAAGAGCGCAACAATGGTCAACTACAATCCAGAGACAGTCTCAACTGATTACGACGAGTGTGATAGATTATACTTCGACGAGCTCAGTAGTGAACGTATTAGAGATATTTACGAGAAAGATAATGCCGAGGGTGTTGTTATTAGTGTTGGTGGTCAAATTCCCAACGGCCTAGCACTTCCTCTTGACAAGGCCGGTGTTAACATCATGGGAACACCAGCAAAGATGATTGACAATGCCGAAGATAGAATGAAGTTCTCTGATATGATTGACGAAATTGGTGTGCAACAACCTCGATGGAGAGAGCTTACTAGTGTTGACAGTGCTTTGGACTTTGCATCAAATGTCGGATATCCCGGTAAGTGTTTTAGATAACACACTATCTCTTCCTCACCTTTGATGCAACTCTTTTCGAACTTACCTTTCTTATCATCAAACAGTACTTGTACGTCCATCATATGTCCTCAGTGGAGCTGCAATGAACGTTGCCTGGACAGATGATCAACTAAAAGCCTGCCTAAGCCAAGCTGCTGAAGTATCAAAGGATCACCCTGTTGTTATTTCTGACTTCATCGAAGGTGCTGTGGAAATTGAGATGGACGGTGTTGGCAAGAATGGAGAACTCATTGCTGCTGCCATCCATGAGCACATTGAGAATGCTGGTGTTCACTCTGGTGATGCCACTCTTGTACTGCCCCCTCAAGACCTATCTGCATACCAAAAGGAGCGTGTTAGAGACGCATCTCGCAAGATTGCCAAGCGTTTGAACATCACAGGACCATGTAACATTCAATTTGTTGCCAAGGGAACTGATGTTATGTGTATAGAGTGTAACGTGCGAGCTTCCCGATCGTTCCCCTTCGTATCCAAGACTATGGGAGTTGACTTTATCGAAGCAGCGACCAAATCGATTGTTGGAGCCGATACCTCTGATATGAACTTACCCACTCTTGATACTAGGAATCGCCCTAGTAACTTTGTCGGGGTTAAGGCTCCAATGTTTTCATTCACTCGTCTTCGTGGATCTGACCCCGTTCTTGGTGTTGAGATGGCCTCTACAGGCGAGGTTGCATGCTTTGGAGCCAACAAGGAAGAGGCATTCTTAAAAGCACTTCTTTCAACTGGCTTCAAGATGCCTAAGGAGGGTGGCAATATTCTCCTCAGTGTTCAGTCAAGTCTTGAAAACGAAATGACTCACAGTGCATACCAATTGCATGAGCTTGGGTACAATCTCTTTGCCACTAAGGCAACAGGAGATGTACTCCAAAAGAATGGCATTCCATGCACAATTGTTGGATACCCAACAGAAAAGGGTGAGGGAGATCTTAAAAATGCAGTTGATATGATTCGCGAGAAGGAGATCTGTTTGGTTGTTAATGTTCCAACTTATGAATCTAAGAGACTGGAGGACAACTTCTTGATGAGACGAAATGCCTGTGATTTTGGAATTCCTCTATTGACAAACATGAACTTGGTGAAGGTCTTTGCTGATGCCGCACATAAGCATGTTGCAGGAGAGCTTGCTCCTGATACTTTGTTTGAGCATTACCAAGCTGAGTCAGATACTGATGCATGGACAAACCCTACTGAGTTCCACTAAAGTGTGGCCACTTGTTGGCAGTTCTCTTGCACTAAATCTTCTGCAATGCATTTTTTGTTCTACAATTTTGTAAAAGTGACTCTATTATGTTTATAGAGTAGAATTAATGTGTGTAACAATTCTGATATTTTGATATAGACTTTCTCAGTTGTGATCTTTTGCAACTTGCATTTGATTGCAACAATAGGACAGAGTGTGTGCACCAAGCCTCACACGACTGGGGATGAGATGCAACCTGTACAATCCGTCTCATAAATTACAATCCATCTCATCTCATACTAAAGCAAAAGATGACTGTAAAAGATTCATACTCGTTTGAGCCTGCCTGTTCCCTCGGCACCGTTGTTGTGTGTCCTCTCTCTGTCCGAGCTGCTTGTGCAGGCAGTGGATTAGTAACATCCAAATTAGATTGGTAATGATAAAGATAGCTACGATCTTCATAGGTACATATATGTAAAACCATTGTTGACTTCTTCTTAGGAACACATTCATAAGTAGATGAAGTAGTTTGGTTGAGTGTTCCTTTACCGTACTGCGTACTCATATGTGTAGTAAGCAAAGCCATCCCCATCTTCAATCATTGGTCATAAGATATGTGAGGTCAACAGTGGAGGAGATAGGTCACACGTATTCGTGTATATGTTGTTGTAAATACTCTGTTAGTTTATAATATACGAAACATAGATATCATGATAATCCTTCCAACATGGACGATTGACTTTTAGCTCTCATTTGTTTATGACGTCTTCCTCCTGACCTCGACACTGAAGAGGAGCTACTCTTCTTCTTCTTATTCTGTATACGATTGCGATTCTCTTCTTTACTCATGGATGTATATTCCAGACCTTGACTACACGGTAGTATCAATGATTGTCTGCCTTGTTGACGACGTTCAAAGTCTAATCTATTTGATGATGTTCGACAACTAGGAGAAGTAGAGGTTGATCCAGACTCAGCTTCTTCAGACTCTTCATGGAAAACACGTGTGATTCTTGTCTCAACAACTCGTCTCTTTCTCCTTCTTTTCTTCTTCTTCTTATCACCACGATATCCATCATCCTCATCATCATCATCATCATTATTACTATATTGATATCCATGTCGTCTCTTCTTGTGAGGTACTTGGTATTGCTCTTCTACATCAACGTCCTCTACTCGAGGTAATCGTCGTCGTTCTGACATTATATGTTGAAATGCCCTTGCCCCAAACTCAACATCTTGCCTTGATGGAGCTGCCAAATCATGATTATCAGGGCGTTCAATATTGATTGCCTTTTTAGAAGCTGATACCAACATACGACTCTCTCCATCCATCATCACATTACGAGAAGGAGAAGGAGCGTGAAATACTCTCGTTGGTGCTTCCTTTCTTGTTGTTGACGACAATTGATGACCAACCTTTTCCGCATCCATCTTATATATACTCATCTTGTGCTCAAGTTCTTGCTTCATGAATGATAACTTTCCATATTCTAATTCCAACAACTTATTGTTCTCCTCCATCGTATTATTATTGTGAGGAGTTGTAGAGGTGATACAAGTGCTACCTTGTTGATACAGTCGCATCTTCCTTTCTAAATCCTTCTTCATAAATGCCAATTGACCATATTCTAATTCAATATCTTTATCATTAACAACTTCTCCCCCCTCGCTTCTTACAATACCTTCATAATCATTATTATCAACTGCTGAATGAGATGATGTAGATATGACTGATGCCGAAGAAGAATCTTGTTTATCATTATTCGTTTCAGGAGACGATGATTTAGTCCATTGGTCAACATATTCTTTTAACATACCGTTTGATTTATCAATAATTGTATCTTTATCAACATTTGTCATAATATGATTCTTCTTCTTATTCCTCCTCCTCTTTTGCTGTGGCCGATAGTCCATGGGGGATATATCCCCCTCGAGGATACGCTGACTTGATGGTGATGATGTTGCTAAACTATCCAACTTCTTAAGCTTTGGTGACATTCGTTTCCTCTTTAGAGTTGAGGTATCATTCGTCGAAGAAGATCGTATTCTCTTACCACTTTTACTACTACTACCACTGCAATTATTAGAAGAAGCTGACTTATTGTCGACTTTATTAGATAGAATCTCACTGGCAGGCTGGTTACCTTTCTTTCTTGTTGGGGATGTTCTTAATGTTGCAATATTTTGTGATAAAGATGTTGATGATCTGCGACTACTATTTTGAGATGATTTATTATTCGTCCTCCGTCTCCCGGCCGATGAGATTGCCTTAACATCCTTTAGGAATAGAGCTTCCATTGTTCAAACAAGAATAAGAGTTGGCAGGTATGGACTATTGACAGTTAATATTGTACAATCAAATATATTGAATAATGAACACTGACACACTCTCATAATCACGGTATCCTTCATTGCAAAGGCGGCCGGCAAGGTATGTCAATTCTAGTATATTATTATTACAATGGTCGTCCTACCTCGTCATGCACGCCGCCGTGGTGGCGGTAATAATAACAGTCATCACTCCTATAATCTTCGTCGTAATAGTGAAGCATATCACGGGCATCCAAATTATAATACACCTCAGCCCCAACGTTTTGGTCAACAATCATTATTATTATTATTTGGTATTGGCCTTGGATATATAGTAACTACATATATGAGCGGCGTTTCTCCAAATAGTATATCTGCTAATTCTTTAGATGCAATTGTGAAGAATTTAGAGGAGCAACGTGCTAGTAGTGGTGATGATATGTTCAACAATAAATCTAATCAGCCCCAACAACAACAACAACAACAACAACAACAACAACAACAACAACACCTTAGTCCTTTAAATATGATGAATAATCAAAGAGAGGCAGCTGCATTACTACGAGGAGATAGCGCCTCTTCCAATCATGCAATGTACAATCACCGACGAACTAGTGCAAAGTCAGCTGAGGAGGAAGAGGAAGAAGAGGCAGCCGGTGGCGATGAATCTGAGACCGAGAAGGTACATAAAACCAATTATATCTCCGAGGTTGAAACTAACATTAAGAATGATATGGAAGATGAAGAAGATTCGTCAGAGGTTGAACAACAATCATCTGTTGCAGTTGAGCAACAATCTGATGCAGTTGTTCATCCTGTGGCGGTTAATAAGCAACATCATCATCAGACATTTGCAGAGCAGGAGATTGTCGAAGACTTATCCGATGCTCAACAAAGATTTATCGAAACGCAGAAACTAATAGCATCACAATCTATCCCAACACCCACTAATCCACATGTGATGAAAACACCCAATCTCCCAGACTCTAAGCGAAAGAAGATATTAATCACAGGCGGGGCAGGCTTCGTTGGTTCACACTTAACTGATAAGCTAATGATGGAAGGGCATGAAGTAATAGTAATGGATAACTTCTTCACTGGACAGCGAAAGAATGTGGCTCATTGGATGCACCACCCTCGTTTCTCTTTAATAGTACATGATGTTACAGAGCCAATAATGCTAGAGGTGGATGAGATTTATCATTTGGCATGTCCGGCTAGTCCTCCACATTATCAGTACAATCCCGTGAAAACGATCAAGACATCAACTATGGGTACTATAAATATGTTGGGTTTGGCTAAGAGAGTGAAAGCTAAAATGCTTCTAACTTCTACAAGTGAAATCTACGGTGACCCTCAGGTACATCCACAACCGGAGTCTTATTGGGGGAATGTTAATACAATCGGCCCTCGTGCATGTTACGATGAGGGCAAGAGAGTGGCTGAGACAATGATGTATTCGTATAAGAATCAAAACGATGTAGATGTGAGAGTCGCTCGTATCTTCAATACCTTTGGACCAAGGATGCACCCTAACGACGGAAGAGTGGTGTCCAACTTTATCATCCAATCTCTTCAAGACAAACCCTTGACAATCTACGGAGATGGAAGTCAAACACGCTCATTTCAATATGTTTCAGACTTAGTAGATGGATTACATGCATTAATGAATGGAGGGTACGATATGCCTGTCAATCTTGGAAATCCAGATGAATTTACAGTAAAGGCTTTTGCAGAATACATTAAAGATATGACCGAGAGTAGTTCGGAGATATCATTCTTACCCGCCACTAAGGATGATCCAACTCAAAGAAAACCGGATATCAGTACAGCAAAGCGTGAGTTGGGATGGGAGCCTAGGGTATCGGTTAAAGAAGGACTTATGAAGACTATATCCTATTTCAGTAGAGTATTAGATGAAGCAGGAGAAATCATCCCAACTGGACAAGAGGCTTCAAGACCGAAGCCAAAGATCCAAGAACAAATAGTAGAGGAGACTGAAGTTCATCCTTGAGTTTGGGTAGTAAGTAGCAAATATGAGTATGTAGTAATAATAAAAATAAAACCAAACTATGTAAAGTTGATGATTTATAACGTGCGTTTATTAGAAGAATCAATCTCATATCCAAAGTATGTAGAGTAGGTTGCATTTAGCCATCTTTGCCCCTGGGCTTACCAAGTATCCCCTACCCTACATACGTGTATGGAAAAAGCTGCTCGAATCTTTTACACATCGATCTTTTCCCTCCGTCATCATCTACTATTATCAGCCTTCCTCATACTAGTGCTCATAATTTAAGCACCGACTACACGCCGCTTCATTAATACTTCCCCAATATAATATATCTATCATGACGGCGTCTTTTGAACCATGCAGGGTAAGTGAAGAACTTTTGTGTGCATATCTTATGAACAAAAACATATCGCTCGACAAATCTTATATCTTTGTGAAAGAGAGATATGATAATATTAGTCAAGGGCAGTAGTAATTCATTGAATTGCAAACGATATACATATGTATGTCAAACACAACAACAAATTATCTCACATATCTCTCCTCTAACTAACTCTACACAGGCTAAAATGGAAAAGGAGGGCATTGCCAAATCTGCAATCTCTGCATTTGAATCAACATTCAATTCACTCGTTTCTGGTAATACTGGCATCTTACCTGAGTCTACAATCTCTCCTGTACCAGAATTGGTACATACCGATACATTAGAAGTGTCTCCCGATGCATCATTACTATCTGAAACTGTCGTATTAAAGTTAAATGGTGGATTAGGAACTGGTATGGGTCTCGATAAGGCCAAATCATTATTAGAAGTTAAGAATGGTGATACATTCTTAGATTTAACCGCCAAGCAAGTTATGAGTATGCGTAAGGAATTTGGTCAGAATGTTAAGTTCATGTTGATGAATAGTTTTTCAACAAGTGATGATACATTGGATTTCTTCAATACAAAGTATCCCGACTTGGCCAAGGAGGAGGGCTTGGAAATGTTACAGAATAAGGTTCCTAAGATTGATGCTACTACATTTGAGGTAAGTCTATTCTATGTTATTATGACACATACTATCTGATACTTGTGTTTGTCAAATATGTATGAATCTACTCTGTTTTGCTCACATTATATGTACATTCATATCATATCATAATAGCCTGCTGTATGCGAATCTGACCCCAGCAATGAATGGTGTCCACCAGGTCATGGTGATTTGTACGCCGCCCTTGTTGGTTCTGGACGTCTTGCGGCTCTTCTCAAGGGAGGGTACAAATACATGTTCGTTTCCAACTCAGACAACTTGGGTGCAACACTTGACTTGAAAATCTTAACACACTTTGCAAAGACTGATGCTTCCTTCATGATGGAGTGTTGTGAACGTACTGAGAATGACAAGAAGGGAGGACATCTTGCCATTCGTAACTCAGACAAGCATTTAGTATTACGCGAGTCTGCCATGTGTGCTGATGAAGACGAGGATGCCTTCCAGGATATTACCAAGCATCGTTTCTTCAATACTAACAACTTATGGATCCGTCTTGATAAGTTACAAGAGATTGTTGATAAGTTTGGTGGCTTCATTCCCCTTCCCATGATCAAGAATAGCAAGACTGTCGATCCCAAGAATGATTCATCCCAAAAGGTTACACAGCTTGAGACTGCCATGGGTGCTGCTATTGAATGCTTCGATGGTGCAAGTGCTGTAATTGTCCCACGTACACGCTTTGCACCCGTTAAGAAGTGTAATGATCTTCTCCTCCTTCGTAGTGATGCCTACATTATCACTGATGATTTCCGTCCCGTGCTCAACCCTGCATGTGGAGGTGTTGCACCCATTATTGCTCTTGATTCCAAGAAGTTTAAGTTGGTTGGAGCTCTTGAGGATGCTACGAAAGATGGTGTTCCGTCTCTTGTCGGCTGTAAGCGTCTTACTGTGAAGGGTAAGATTTACATGGGCAAGGATACCAAGTTCGTTGGTACCGTTAGTATCACCAACACAAGTGATGAGCCCAAGGGAGTGTCTGGTGTGATTGAGGATGAGGAATTGGATATTAGCAACAATCCCGGTCTTGGTCCATTGAAGGTAAGCTAAGTATTTTGTCATCACAATAGTCATGTGTTTCCATCTATCTATATCTTGCAATTAACAACTCATTATGATATACGCCTGCCTTTATTATAGCCAAGTGTGACAAAGACTTCACCCATTGATGGGCAGAAGCCAGGAACCTCTGGACTTCGTAAGAAGACAAAGGAATTCATGTCCGAGAATTACTTAAGCAACTTTGTCCAATCAGTATTCGACGCTGTGATTGACGGAGGAACTGATGTATCCAAGGGAGTTCTAATGATCGGAGGAGACGGCCGTTACTTCAATGACAAGGCGATCCAAATCATCATTAAGATGGGTGTTGCCAATGGAGTTAAGAAATTCTGGATTGGACAAGATGGTCTACTCTCCACTCCTGCTGTTTCGGCAACAGTTCGCGAGAGATCTGGTTCTGATGGCGAAAAATCTTTTGGTGCATTCATTCTCACTGCATCACACAACCCCGGTGGACCTGACGAAGATTTCGGTATCAAATACAACACTCAGAATGGTGGCCCAGCACCTGAGTACCTAATGCAAGCTACTTTTGCCAATACCAAATCCATCAAGAGTTACAAGATTTGCCCAGACTTTCCTGAGATTGACATTGCCAAGATTGGATCTACCACAGTTGCATCTGAAGATGGCATCAGTTCAGTCACCGCTGAAGTCATTCCATCCGCCGAGAATCATGTTGCACTCTTGAAGACAATCTTTGACTTTAATGCTATTAAGGCCTTGCTCAACCGTGATGACTTCACTATGATCTATGACTCAATGCACGGTGTGAACGGCCCTTACTCCAAGGCGGTATTTGTTGACGAACTCGGTCAACCAGAGTCAGTTCTCATGAACCACATCCCCAAGGACGACTTTGGTGGTGGACATGCTGATCCTAATTTGACTTATGCCAAGGAGCTTGTCGCAATCATGGGCTTAGACAGGAAGGGTGCCAAGATTGATGTCGCTGGTCCCATTCCCTCCTTTGGTGCTGCCGCCGATGGTGATGGAGATCGTAACATGATCCTCGGAACACAATTCTTCGTCACTCCATCCGATTCTCTTGCAGTCCTCGTTGCTAATGCCAACAGCATCCCATTCTTCAGCTCTCGAGGAGGCCTCAAGGCTGTTGCCAGGTCTATGCCTACCAGTGGTGCCGTCGATCTTGTTGCCAAGGACTTGAACCTTGACTTCTTTGAAACACCCACTGGCTGGAAGTTCTTCGGTAATCTCATGGACTCCGCATGCGTCTTCAAGGGTAAGGATTACACCCCCTTCATCTGTGGTGAGGAGAGTTTCGGAACTGGTTCCGACCACGTCCGAGAGAAGGATGGTATCTGGGCAGTACTGGCATGGTTAAATGTCTTGGCTGCTAACAACCCCGATGCATCCAAGCCTCTTGTGACTGTTGAAGATATTGTGAAGAAGCACTGGTCAAAGTATGGACGTAATTACTACTGCCGATGGGACTTCGAGGGCGTAGACAAGGCCAAGGCTACTGCCATGATGGACAAGATGCGTGCTGATACTGCCTCCAACACCGGCCGTACTGTTGGAAGTTACACCATCGCCACCGCTGATGACTTCAGGTACACTGATCCCGTAGACGGCTCTGTGGCACAGAAGCAGGGAATCCGTTTCCTCATGTCTGATGGATCAAGAATTATCTTCCGCCTCTCGGGCACTGCCGGTTCGGGAGCTACCGTTCGTATGTACATTGAACAATACGAATCCGAGAAACTTGATCAAACTGTATCTTCTGCTTTGGAAGAACTTACCAAGATTGCTCTTGATCTATGCGATATCAAGACCTTCTGTGGAACTGAAACACCCACTGTCATTACATAAATGAGGTATGTTATTACTTGGTGATTGTCTGTATCCTATAGATTTAATGCAGGCCACCTCCAAGAGCTCCTCTAGCTATTCGCATCTTACCTGTAGAGTCGTACATTTTGTTAGTTGTTAAAGTAAGTAATCAATCCATTTAGGACATAGTTTCTCTAAATCACACAATTATATTTCTCATTAAAAGATAGAGTATGACAGGAAGCTTGATTCTATACGATATATTTACAGACAACTGTCTTCACACATAGCTCACTCTAGACATAATAATTCAACACCCTAAACATATTTTAGACCATAGCTGTCCTGTGATCATCCTTATGCATCTCCTTCAATAGATCAAACTCATAACTTTGCTCCGCTACAGTGTCTTGACATTCTTCTCTTGGATCGTCAATATCACAGTCTTCAACGGGACACTGTATTGTTTTCAACCTGGCTTCATCGATTGTCTTATCAAAATCGACCAACTTGAGAAGAGGAACTCTGGTGGTCGTTTTCGCAAGCTCCATGTCTATATCGCCACTTCTCCAGTTCTCTCTCAACTGTTTCATGAGTTGTCTGGCTAACGTTTTAGTGTATGAATCTGGTAATGCTGATTTAAGGTCGGCAACTCCCTTTGAAGTACAAACAAGAATGTGTGTTGGTTGTGAGTGAATATAGCTCATCAAAAGAAGAATAAACACAATGTGAAGATACATGAAACTTACCTTTAACCCACATGCGATTTCATACTCGGCATCCTCAATCATCTCAGTGGCAATCTTAGATGCTATGAATGTACTCTCAAGCTTGCCGTCCAAGCACGCTGCCAACGCGGTATTGTAAGTGTGAAAGTTTGGTTTGACGTCACGCACTCTCATCCGTTCAAGCCATGTACTAGCCATTGCGGGGTTCTTCATCCCCTCCTTTGCACATGCACCAACAGCTGTTGTGTACGAAACAACATTTGGCTCAAGACCTTCCTTAAGCATACCGATGAGGATAGCCTCACAGCCCATTGTATTACCCAACTTAGCCAATCGCTTGAGAGCAATGTTAAATGTGACAATATTACCCTCTGATTCAAGTGTATCTCTCATTACATCAAGGACCTTAACTGTAAGTTCCTCCTCGCCACATACCTCACAAGTGTTAACAACTGTGTTGAATGCAGAAACTGGAGGCTTCTCGGCCTTGCCTTCTCCAGCCAATGTAATCCAATCTAGCAAAATTGCCGTAGCCTTACGACTCTTCTCATTCTTACAACAAGTTGCCAACACTCGCCTCCAAACACTCGTAGCTGGTGAAAGACTACGCTTTGGCATTAACTCCAATAACTTCACAGCCAACTTCCAATTGTTATCATCGCATGCCTTACCAATCGCACGCTTGTGGATAAGAGTTGACGCACGCTGGGCAGCCGATGACGATGATGCAACAAGATCATCACCAGTATCGGGAGCACACCCCTCAGCCTTTGATGCAGCTGTCAATAGACGCAAGCCCAATGCCAAGTTATCCATCTTCTCAGCAGCAATAACTCCACTAGCTAACAATTCACGACCAGTCTCAACTGCGGCGATGTTGTCAAGTTCATACCCAGCCGCCTTGGCATATGTAAGTACCTGTAATACATCCTCGGCATGTCCATCCCATTGTGCTGCCGCCTTGGCAACATCAGCAAACGTACCCAATGCAGGAGTGAACAACTTCTCAACAACCATAGAGCGTAATACAAGTTCAGCCTCCTCAACGGCACCATCCTTTGCCAATGCCGAAACGAGCTTACTATAACTAGCATCAGTTAATATACTTTCACTACCCTCCTCCTGTGTCGATTCAATAGCAGCTACCATAGCTAACGCCGTATCAATACCACCACAATTATCATGCGTCCCACCTGGTCCAGGACCGATACTTGATACTACACAAATATTAGCAAGCTCCTGTGGTATCTCATAGTTAAATGTTGCCATATCCTCAATAATCTTCCGTGCAGGTTCCGATGCACGTGCACCATTCAACCGGTTGGCAGCACATGCCTCTAGTACGGCCAAGTATGCATCACGGGGTACTGGACGTTCCGATGTTGAATAATTCTTCTGTAACTTCTTAAGTTTGCGTGATGCTGCCTTCCAATGTCCTATGGATGACTTTTGCATAACTTCGGAAAGGACTGATTTGAAATCAAAGTCTGGATCAGATTCATCACAGAATGTAACCCCCTCGGTGGAACAGATTTCCTATTTATTAGATGGATGAGATCAGATTTGATTTGGAGAGAGTGAAGTAGATAGAGCATATTATGAGCATACGAGAGTCTAATACTAAGGCAGAAAATTTCTAATAGCACGAGAAAACAAAATATCAGACATATAATATCCTCACCTCAATCTCCTCAGCAGTAGCCTTGGGAACATCCACAACAATATCATTCGTCTCTCTACTTAGATTATAATAATCTAATAATCGTCCCCTTAATGTACTCGTGGTGCCGACGGCAATTAAATCTAATGTTTTACATTGTTTTTGTAATGCACGGTATGCTAATTTGTTAATGTCTGCATATGTCATTGATGAATCACCATTGGTATGATGTGATTCATCAGCTGCATTTGTCTTAGTAGTAGTGGTAGGAGATGATACCTTGTATAAATCTTCTAGTTCCTCAGTCTTAGTTGCTTGTATATTAATATCGGATACTGTACTTCTTTTTGTTGCTGTTGTTGCAATGCTGGATAATTGGAAAGCACTAACTGAGCTACTCAATGTGGCGAATGCCAGTATCCATGCATTTGATAGACGCATTATTATAGACTGTAGTATATTGTATTGTATAGTTTAGTCGTAAAGCTTTTGTCAAAGATCTCTTCTTGGTCCACTGACGAGCGACGAGAGACGAGGAACACTAATAAATCTTATTCCTTTCAAAAATACTCCGAATTGCAATGGATTAATAATAACTTTTCTAATATACTTAACACAAACTCAGTGTAGTTTGTCAGGTTTTTAAATAATGATATGTTATCTATGAACTAAGAGGAGTGAGGAGGAAGAGAAGAGAATAGTATGGTACTATGAGGCTTGTGCGATTGCGTCAGCAACAGTTGTGAGTTAGTTGTGTGTGTGTTTAGTAGTGAGACCATTATGCGCTAGAGCCGTAGCCCTAAATTGCCCCGGAGGGCTAGCGCACTTTTGTGTATGTACAATAGAGTTGTCAAAATGAGGGCCGGGCCGGCCGTTATCTCCAGTACTGATAGATGCTGATAATCATTGACACTTTGTGAAATAAGGGGTTGTCGGTTGTTATTAATACAACATATCAATTGCAATTGAAATTACACAACAACTTTAATAAATATAAAGCCCACACATAATAAATATAAAGCCCACACACAAAACAAATCTCTTGCACCAACATCAGTGTTCCAAACATATAAATAACTAAACAATGTTCAGTTTAGCTTCGGGTATATACCAATCATACTTTGCACCACCAAAGTTATCAATATTAATTATTGGATTAGACGGTTCGGGAAAAACATCACTATTGGAACGTATCAAGGTTACAAATATTAATACTAGGCTGGTTGTTACTACCAATAATTCTACTGCCCCTTCATCGAGTAGTATTATATCACCAACTTTATATTATGGTAAGGATTGTGCAGTTGCTGGTATTGTAGAGTCTTCTACAGGAGATGATAATAATACAAAGCGACAGCTGCAAGGAGGGAAACCAGCCCGACTACCACCACCTTTGCCTCCTAAGCTGGCAATGAACAGTCATCAAATTGTTGAACAAATGTTGGAAGATGGATTTTCAAGTACATCTACTGTTACAAAGAGAGAGGAGCTTATTAATAGTGTACCGCTCCCGCCACTTACGAATCATCCGCCATCTGACAATAATAATAATGAAGTGAGTTCTCCAACCAAAGAGAAAAAGAATGACAGGAACAAACCATCACCATTACCACCAAGACACGATTTATCATCAGGTGGTAGTACTACAACAACACTAATCAAAAAGCCAACTAAAGTAGCATCTAGTCCAGCAGCAGTTAAGAAGAATAGTTTTATTGAATTATTACGTTGTCCATCACCAAAGAAGTATTCAGATGCTGCAATTGTTGACGATGATGAAGATGATGAATATCAAGATTTAGTTGATACAACAACAACAATATCAAATAATAGTAGTAACAACGGCAATACAACACCAACACCATGGAGTATAGAATATTTACAAGATTATTACATCAATTATCAACCACAACAAGAATTTGATAATACTATAAGAGCAGGATCAAGAGGGAGTAATCAAAAAGGAATGAAGAAGATGTTTCCTATTGATAAGATAAGACCAACGCTGGGGCAGAATTTGGCAAAGTTGGATTTATGTGGATGTAAATGTTCGTTATTTGATTTAAGTGGTGCTGTAAGTATTAGTATCTACCTGATATCCAGGTTATTTTTATTGTGTGTATCTTTGTATCATGCTAGAAACTTGCATGATGGAGCACTCGCACTCAACTCTCCGTATCACTCTCATAATCACACATATATGTACAGGAAAAGATGAGACCTCTCTGGGAAAGATATTATCGTGACACAGATGCCATAATATATGTTGCCAATGCCGCCGAAACATCAATATCCAAATTACATCAATCACGACGTAACTTTGAACAAATGTGTAATAATGATGCATTACAACGACGTGTACGATGTGGATTGCCTATACTAATATTTGCAAATCAATTAGATGTTGCCTATATGGAGTATGAAGATAGTATAAACAAGGCAAATAGCAGTAATAACAGTCAACAAAGGAATGATCAGAGAGGTATAAGTTGGAATGCTGACGAGGAAGATGACTTTGTTGGTGGAGGAACGACCGACAGTAAGCTGCCTGATGCAAAAACAAGTAATGATGATAATGACAATGATGAAAAGAGTAGTATATCAAAGCGAGCTGTTGACTTTCATGACTTGGCTACATTATTTGGATTTCCACAACATTCAATCTCTTCAATATGTGACGAGGTTGGTGGTCAAAGTATACCAGTTGCTCATCAGGGGAATATATTCCTATTCGGAGGATCTGCCAAGACAGGTGAAGGTGTTAGGGCATCGATGGAGTTCTTAACCATGGCTGCAAAGGATTATCATTTAGGAATAGAAGCACGAAAATGATGAGCATCTCTTCCAACCGGTTCCATTTTATTATTATATATAGTTCTTCAATGTACCAATTAGGAGGTAGGAGTTGTGGAGTTAGTGATATGATGTAGGTGGTTGAAAGTAAAACTAAGTTAAAGTTCCCAAGAACCAGTGTTCTCCCGTCCTCATAGAGTTGCCAACGTTTATGGCTTTGTATGCGGCTACTAGAGATTATGGTCAAGCTATATAATATTGCAAGAGTGCATAAGTAGCTCAACTGGCATCTTCATAAAAGTAACCTTAACTTAATGCTTCTCCAAAAGAAAAGCAGCATAAATAAGTCAATACTTTAACGGTCATTGATTGTCACATCTACCTCCACACCAGGCTCAATACTGATACTAGTAATCTGCTTAACAACATCACTAGGGGCATGTAAATCAATCAAACGCTTATGAATACGCATCTCGAAGCAATCCCAAGTATTGGTACCCTCACCAC
>Ga0214479_100628_pt1 | contig 19402 bp, 24 predicted proteins | sample M1_20Mar14CPVII9_5_FD_165054 | JGI IMG/M metagenome (GOLD analysis project Ga0214479, IMG submission 165054) | Marine eukaryotic communities from Monterey Bay, California, United States - M1_20Mar14CPVII9sort6BwellE14 | ecosystem: Environmental > Aquatic > Marine > Unclassified | place: USA...
GAAGTTCCTTCACCATAGATTCAGCTGTATATAATAGAACATGAAAGATGTGAGATGCAAGAGTTTTGGAAGAGGCTTTTGATGATAGAAGATACTTACAGATTGGCCTTGGATTAGATTCAGGTGGTGGACTTTCACATCGTCTGTATTTACACTACTAACATTCTATTCTTCTCAACAGATAATGCCTCACCAGCTTTGTCGTCGGATTCTTTTTGTCCGCCTCGAGAGGCCGGCCCAAGTCTGCCTGTGCCAGTCGACGAGGACAATGTTGAGGATGATTCACCCCTCCTTGCTTCTTTCAGAGCTATGTGTCCTCCTACTAATGAAGTGTTTGTGGAAGATGATGCCATTGATTCAGATGATGATGATACTGATATCTGTGATGATTCTAATGCCGACACCACCACCGACGCTCATATTATGACACGACTGCTTCATATTCCTCAGAAACAAATCGATCTGGTTGAGAAGTATAAGGACAATAAAGCTCCAGTCGTCCAAGCCGTGATTACATCATTTCATACTATTGAAGGTATTCTCCACAAGATTGAGGACAATGAAATAGATGAGTCTAATCGTCAGGTATTGACAGATAAGCTCCATACTGTGTTTGATGAAGACTATGCCAAAGTTATGATGGATGAGTTGACAGGCATTGCCAACCTCGGTCAAAACTTTTCAAAGCTCGACGTAAAGAAGTTTGGTGTACTCTTCGCCTTTGCTATCGAATCAAGCAAACGCTACAAGGGTACTGCCCCTTATGACTTGATGGACCTGTTTAACTGTTGTATCATGTATTTCCTGCGACATACGGTGTATAGTATCTTACTTGAAGGAAAGACTGACAAAGATGTTTTGACGACAGATATGGCAGAAGAGTTCTTTCTTCAGCACGCCAAACTGTTTGACTTCAATCCTGCATGTTGTGAGGCCACAAAGGACTGTCCAGAAGGAAACAAGTACCCTGAAATGTGGAGACAACTCAAGAATCGTTCTAATCAATGGAACATTGAGAAACAGGATGCTGAGGCATTTTGGTCTCTTGCCGGTAACATCAATGTTGATTATCGTGCAGTTGCATGCAAGGTAAGCTTATATCATCATATATGTTTTACTTTTGTGTCAAACTCTAACGGTATCTCTCTCACGCTCTCTCATTATCTTTTCTCCTTTAAGCTTGGTACTGGCGACCCTTTCAGATTGTATGTATCTTCCATTCGAACTAGAAAGCAGGCCCACGACAACCAGAATGGTAACTCCAAGAAAAGCGACGTACTAAATGTATTCTATGGTACTCATCCTCAACATCTTTCAAGTGGTGGTCTTGCAAACACAAAAGTATTTGGTGATGGTGATATTAAAAACTTGGCAACGAATGCCCAAGAGTTCTTCAGTCCACTTGATGGTGAGCTTCTACCTGATGGAGTGACGAAGGTATCAGTGCCGTCCCGAGTTGAAGATTTGGTATACTTTCACAAGAGAGGCAAGCGTGGTGAATATGAGATGTCACAAAAGGAGAAGGATGCACACCACCTTGCAATGCTTATACTTTATGTCATTCCTCATCTGGCACCGTTAGTAGCAAAGCTCACCCGTGATCGTACTCTTGAGAATCTATCCTCCAAAGTGTTATGTGCTGATTTGTTCAACAATCACCCAAAAAGCAAGGCTGCATACCTCGAGGCGGAGAAAAGGATTGGCAATGTGCATGATCTTGTGTCAAAGTTGAAATCTCGACGACTTGCTCAACTCGGCACAATTGCAACTCTTCAGAAAGAGTACCGCCGTGCATATGATGAGATCAAAGAGAAGCTCAAGAGTGATGATGCCTTCTCAGCTGACAATGTCGAGGCAGTACTTGATCAACTCAAGTCGAATCAGTTTGGTTTCTCGTTATACGAAAAGTTTCTGGCCAAGGAAGATGACACGGAGGAACTCTTTTCGGAAAGTCTCTTGGACAAGATGAAGGCAGAGTATGAATCCTTGAAAGCTACTGCTTCCGCCAACTTTGAGCATGATCTCTCAAGACTCCAGAGTTTGTACCGTAAGGCTCTTACAGAGGATGAGCGGAAGGGTGGCGACTTCTTCTCATTGAAACACTTCAAAGTTGTTGAGGAGCGACTCAAGACAAATCCAACAGCAGCAACCTTACTCCAAGAGCAACTGACTAAAGTTGGTGGCAATGTTGATGAACTCTTATCCAAGATGAAGGCAAAGTATGATACTTTGTCTACATTTGGTGGCAACCAGTATATATCACATACATCAGAAGGTGATGTCGTTGATCAGATTCTCCAGTTTCATTTAGGAGATCTGTTGGTATTGACAACAACTAAAGGCACCAAATTGATCAAAGGCATGAACTGGGATGCATATGAACGTTTCAAGAATACTCTTCTACCAGGGAACCCAACTCGAACAACTGGTGATTTGTTGGGTCTGAATAATGTGCATCCAACTAATCTTTGTCATGAAATCTACTGCCGTGCCGGTCTCAGACTAAATGATTCTGGAACAGGTCTTCATCTATTGGCAAACACACCCTTTCATTTGCTTACCGTCACTGCTTCTAAACCAGATAAATACTTTGTTAAGGATCTGGGGTTCAAGGAAGGAGCTTTGCAAGTATGGGTTGATCGATACGAAGTTTGGAAAAGCAATCAGTCCCATTCTATCCTTGGGCTATATGCCGAAGCTGCTGTACTTACGGATGTTGATGCATTGAGGAGGCATCTTGGTGGAGTTGTAAATATAATCAATAGGAGCGGAAAAGGTGTAAGAGGTGCATATACCACAGATCAAAAGGATTATCTACTTGCATCATTCAATATATTGAAGACTCCTCTTATAGACTACATCATATCAACAAGTCGCGGCAATGAATACCAAAGACCAACGCGTAAGCATACTGTTGAACTGATATCGGACACCTTGGCTAATGATACTACCTTGCCATATTCTGGTATTACAAGTGTTGCTGCAGGAGTTGGTACAGATGCTCGTTCTTTGCCAAAAGTCGTCACTGGAGGAATGATAAAATCCAAAAAGATGGAACTTCGACTCAAAATCTGTGTTTCTGGATCGTTCCAAGTAGCTGTATATCCAAAGTCATCACACCCTCTTGCTAAAATGATGGTCACTGCAATATGTATTGTATTGAATAAGACTGTCGAATTTGATAAGATGGATATGAGGATAAAGCAGGATACTATCATCGAGATTTGTAAGTGATTTGTTATGGTTCAACACTTTATCATTCTATTGCACTAATCATAACACAACAACATCTACTCTCTTTTTTTTCAGTGGATAAAGTCAGGAGGAAGAAGTTGGCAGCTACATTGTCTGATGTCTTTCCTAGGATTCCTACTACTTCTAAGATATCGCCATACAATGATGATTTTTCTGAGGATATTTGGAGCAAGATTATCGACATGAACAATGTTGACATGGATCTACTTTTGAAAAGGAAGACCAAGTCAAGTGTGAAAGAAGAGGTGACCAAGTCGAGTAAGAAGAGAAAGGCAGAGACCAAGCCCAAGACCGAGCCTACAACGAAGAGAAGGAGTAGTCGCAACAGACGCAGTACTTGAATATCTATTGTATAGATGTTCTTCTGCATCATAAGTATGTATCTGATAAACTAGTTAAACCGTTTGGGGGCATACTAGTAGCTAAACAAACAACTCTACCTTTAATATCTTCTCCTAATAAATTAGCATAGAAAGAGTCAGGTTTCGAGGAGATCGGTGTTGCTCTCTGTTCCCTTGGCAAAATTAAGAGTAGAGCCAATCCATAAGGTGAGTCTGGCTTATCTTCTTTAACACTGTCACTACCAGTTGATGATTGTTTGTTCAATTGTATGTATTGAAAAAGCAGTATCCCAACAGTAATCAATATAGCTCCGACCCATTCCAACATATTGACACTACTCTTTGCATTATTATTACTCATCTCCTTGCCATTGGTATCCTTATTTCTATAACTTCTCCAAGTATCAAGTAACCAGCCGACTATCATAGTTGGTATTAGTTTACTACTCTTAGCCAGTACACATGTTGGGTATGAAACATAATGCAATGATTCATTAGACGCTGCCATGGCCGAGAGGTATGTCAATGATGTTAATATGATGAGTGGATGATTGAGTTTGCCTTTTGTTTCTTCCGTGGTTGCGTTGTCAGACTTGAGTATCGTGGGACCAATAATAGTCCATATCCAAGCAATTAGAAAAGAGGAGAATGTACCCGTTGCTAATAAGAATAGAGTAATGCTTTGTTTCGTATTTGAATTTGTATCGGCATCACCTTTACTACTACCCTCCTCTACTTTGTCTTTGTTGTTATTATCGATATCGAATACACGTTCCTGTATTATGCCGTAATAAAGATAACATGATGTTATACCTGTAGCACATAAAAGCAAAAGTAACGGACGACTTTTGCTTGATTTAGTTGTCATATTCTTTTGCAATGATGGAGAAGAAGAATTGTGATGGGAAGGTGATTTGCACATCTCACTATCAAATTGTTATTATGTGTTTTGATATATCAATGGAGGCTTTAAAAGCTGGGTTCTTGCAATGAATCTCTACCGCCAGTACCGTTGATACTACTGTGTTGTCTACTACCTTACAACTAAGAAATGATGATATCACTACAACTTCTTCACGACAGAAACAACTAAGAATGTTGATGGAGGTTGATACGGTGTCGATTTTCTATCGAGGTATCTTGCAATGAATCTCTTTATCCAGCCAACTGTTACTAATACTACTCTGTCTACTACTACTATATAACAGTATCACTACATCTGCGGCTGACAAATAAAGAACAACATTGATATTGATTTGTTCCTCTCGACTCGCCACTTGCACTCGCCGCTGCACAAAATGAATTTATTTATGAACTTTCTACTTTTTAATAAGTTCCAGCTTGCTCTACTACCACAAGCATAAAATCCGTTACATACTTGAAGCAACATGATATCGGTGTTAGCGTAGTAGAATTACAGTGGATAAAGGAGGTAGTAGTACTTACAACTATTCAATATCGGTGTAAATTTCGTGGTAGATATTTGCAGTAGATACATAAGAAAACCATTTTTATTGAGACCTGTAAAGATAAACAATGGGCGGAGAAGCGATACAAGTTGCTGTTCGAATTAGACCATTCTTACCATTCGAGGCTGGTAGTAAAAGTTGTATAGATGTATTACCCGGTGAAGATGATCAAAGTAACTCCTCTACATCTACCACTAATAATAAATTACAACAGGGTAAATCAGTACATATAGGATATCATCGTCATCACAATCGTGACAGCAATGGCAATAATGGTGGTGGTAGACAATCATTAGATAATGGACATACATTTACATTTGACAAATGTTTCTCAGGATTAGCGAACCAGGTTACTATATATAAATCATTAATAGCACCATTATTGGAGAATTGTTTAGAGGGGTATAATGCCACGGCTCTTGCTTATGGTCAGACTGGTGCTGGTGAGTTGTTTTTGTGTGTGTTTTGGGTGGGTGTTGGATTGGGTGTTCGTTTGGGGTTGGTGTTTTGATTGTGTTTGCTACTACTTGTCTGGTTTCTACTTCTAACAATTGTTTGTTGATCTATTTCCATTTGCAATTCTACAAATAGGTAAAACATACACAACATTAGGACCAGCAACATCACCCGACTTCTTTGCACCACAGAATAAAGATAAACATACACAAGAATATGATGCAGTGGGTATGTTACCCCGGGCCTTGCGTGATATATTTAACAAGTTGGATGAAAAGTGTCATGCTTTAAATAGTAACAATGGTGCTGAGAATAATAGTGAATCATCGAATGGTTCTACCATTTTTGGTGAAGTTGGTAGTAGCTCGACAGACGGTATACCTGTGGCTACTAAATCTCCGCCACCCAAAAGTAGACCGAACAACCTGAATGGAAACAGCGGTAGTCAACCATTTGCTTATACAGTGAAACTTCAATTCCTTGAATTATATGGAGAAGAAGTACGTGACCTACTAGCAACAAATTCATCAAAACAACAAAAGATCATAATTAGAGATTCAGCTGGTGATGCTGAAGCTCTGGGAGCATCAACAATACCCGTTAATACAGCATCAGAAGCAATGGTATGTCTAACAAGAGGAATGTTACGACGTGTTACCGGCGCTACTGCCATGAATGCTGAAAGTTCAAGAAGTCATGCTATCATGTCTGTTATTATTGAACAAACTACCCGTAGCACTTCTGAAGTGGAAGGAGAAGCTGTTATTAATCAAAAGTCTAAATTCAACTTTGTCGACTTGGCAGGTTGTGAACGTGCTAAACGTACTAATGCAAAGGGTACACGAATGAAGGAGGGCATTAATATTAACAAGGGGTTGTTGGTATTGGGCAATGTCATATCAGCACTTGCCAGTGGTGATCCCAAGAAGTTTGTACCATTTCGTGATAGTAAGTTAACAAGATTATTACGGGGTAGTTTGGGAGGGAATCACAAAACACTCATGATAGCCTGTGCATCCCCGAGTCATAAGAATGCTGAGGAGAGTTTGAATTGTTTACGATATGCCAATCGAGCTAAGAATATACAGAATAAGGCGACCATTAATGTTGACCCGCATTCGAAATTAGTGAATACTTTGAAGGGGCAGGTTACTGCTCTTGCTGGTGAATTGTTGAGATTGACTAATCGTGGTGGTGGTAAAGTTGATAATGAACGGTTTACTATAGACTTGTTGGAGGTACTTGTTAAGGGTGGTAAGGATGCACAATCGATTACCATTGGAAATAAGGATAAGACAACAACCTCTGCAAATGGTGAGGCTACTTCTGACACCAAGGCAGTGACGTCGTCATCTGCCAGTGAACTTACTGCCGAGCTGGAAAAGACTAAATTAGCCTTGAAGGAAAGTCAACAGCAACTTGCAGACAAATCGGAAGAGTTGGATAGTCTTCGACGTGTTTCAGAAGCCAGTACTACAACGACTGTGGTGGCATCAACTCCATCCAGGGGCACATATTCAGTTGCCACCCCATCTAAGGCAATTGGTATGGGACGTGACGAATCTATTCAAGACATATTGACAACATTATCAACCGCCGAAGACGAAGGGTCTGACGTTGTGGGTGCTGACGCTAACAATGGCGAGCAGCTTCAGTCAGAACAAGTTCAAGAATTATCTAGCAAGTTAGAAACACTCACGGAATTACTCAATGAAAAGTCAGAAATGTTGGATGTAGCATTAGAGGAGAATGAAACATTGAGAGAACGGTTGCGTGATACCCCTGACATTGATGAGGAGACGATACATTGCATTATCAACAATGTAGCTTCCTATACTGGTCAGAGAATGGACGAAGAATGTGATGGTTTGTCAGTGTCATCAAGTACCTCATCTTCTGAAGAAGAGGAAGAAGATGAAGGCAAGAGGGAGAAGAATGAAGAACTGTCAACCTTTGCTTCTGCCATGTTTAGCACGGGCAAATTCCTTGTGGATCGAGAACTATTCGAAGATTCAATTGTTTGTTTCGAGACCGTTCTAGAGGTACGGAGAGAGCTGTATGGATGGGATGACCCTCTTGTCGGTGATGCGTTGCATATGGAGGGCTTTGTTCGTTCAAAGATGGGTGATTATGACCGTGCTTTGATGTTACTTTGGGATGGAAAGTCCGCGTTTGTATTGTTTTTCGTGTGAATCCATGTGTTCAATATGCAGTTTTGGTGATTTGGTCACTTCATTTGAACTTAGTTTGCCTTACTTGATTGCCTTTGCAAGCCGCATGTACTAACATATGTTGCAATCATCTCTCTTTCATCTTCATAAATCGTGATAACGCGCATCTTCCAGCACTGAGAATAAGAAAGATCACATCCGAGCCGTTGAAGATTTCAGCTACTCTTCGTTTACTAGCTGATTTACACTTTTCAAAAGAAGAGAATATGCACGCTGCATTGTTTTATGAAGAGTGTTCATTTCAGTTGAAGGAATATGATATGAATGATCCACATTTGCCTCTTGTGTTGATCGATCTAGCAAGGACAAAGGATCGGTTAGGAGAGTACTCAGAATCAATGAACTTCTTTGAGGAGGCACTAAGTTTGTATGAAAGATCATTAGATCATGACGACGATCGTATTGCATCCTTGCAGTATGAAATGGGGGTGAGTAAATTGTCATCGGTTTATAGATCTGTCTTTCCATCCATTCCAGTCCTAACACCACAACTGTATATACTTTTGATCTCAACCTAAATTTAGGTCCTTGCGTTTCAGATGGGAGAGCGAGACAGAGGAGAAGAATGCTTTCGACATTTCATCCGTATCAGAAAGTCGAAGGGTAGTAGCATGGATGAGGGTGTGGCCAATGCTTTATTTGTATTGGGTAGTCTTCACTGGGCAACTAAAAAGAGAGATCTTGCACAAGATTGCTGGCATGAGGCACTGGAGATCTTCAAAGCCTTGGGGCGTAATGATGAAGATCCATATGTCAAATCGCTGAAGGAGAAGATACACAAGGCTCAGCGAAGACCAATCACTCGAATGTTTCGAGGAAGCTAATTCTGTAAGGTACTTGCTCGGCTATCTAAGGTAGAGTATACAAGTGAAGTGACTATAAGAGACTGTTCTACTTTAGACAAAGAATGATGATGGATTACATCGTGTGTTTAGCCGGAATAGGGATGATGGAGAGTGATTTAGTATACGTAGTTGGCAACATACAAACTCTCTTGGTCACTTGGCTGGGAACCGGCTTTATACTCTCCTTTGGAGGCCTCTGAGTTGGCCTGTGCTCTCGCAAGTAGAGCAGCCTGTCCTAACTCGACGTTGGCCTTCTTACCACCCCATGCCTTCAACGCCGATGACTGGTTTGCACGGCTGAAGCTGAACGTCAGCGCCCATGGTCCTTGACGCTCGATCTTGTTGATTTCATTGAGGAAGATACTAGAATCTTCTTCGGATAAGCCCCCAGAAAGAAAGGTGACACCAGGAACAGAAACTGGAACAGAGCGCTGAAGAGTTTGCACTGTCATACGAGCAACCTCCTCGGGTGATGGTTTGTCGGGGTTGTCAACTCCTGCATTGGTCATTGAGGGTTTAAGAAGTGTTCCTTCGAGAAGAACACCTACTTCCTTGAGCTTTTGATAACAAGTAGTGATGACCCGCTCCTGAACCTTGGCACATGTTTCAATGTCGTGAGTGCCATCAAGGAGAATCTCTGGTCTGAATGTATGATAAAGAGATGGAAAGTGAGTGTTTTAAGTTTTGAAGGGAACATATTATTAGAATGTGACTTCACACGGCACGGACGTGTAGTACACTTACTCAACAATTGGAACTAGACCAGTCTCTTGACAAATACGAGCATAGCGAGCCAAACCATGGGCAGCTTCGTCGATAGCATAGTCACTAGGGCAGTCTTTTCCGACGTCAATACGAAGAGCAGTACGCCACTTTGCGAAGCGTGCACCACGAGCATAAGCTAGAGCACAAGTGTCATATAGACTATCCAGTCCGGTACACCAAGTTTCACCTTCATTACCACCAATCAGCGGTTTCAAACCTGTAAGATGCATGTTAACACAGGAAGATTATGGCAGCGTTAGTGTTTGCAAAGACAATGAAACAAAAGTAAATGAAGGTCAAATGAGTATCCAAATCACCAAGACTTCATTGCACTTTCCTGTATCGACTTTGATACCTGGAACAATATCCTTAGCTTTTAATAGGTCAGTAAATTTGGTACCATCGGCAACATCTTGATACAAAGTTTCTTCATAGAGGATCGCCCCTGAAACATAGTTACTAAGATTGGGTGTTCGGAAGAGTAACTCACGCCACTGTTTTAGAAGTAGTGTAGAAAGAAGAGTAATGCATTAGAAGTGCTGCAAACAAAAGAAGTTATTATTCAAAACAAATCTTACATCACGACGATTCTCTTCGATATTGTCCAAGCCAATACTCTCCAGACGAGAGCCGACTGTGCCAGTACTCTCATCACAAGCGAGCAAACCGTGTCCAGGGCGAACCAGAGTCTTTGCCGTCTCCTTAAGCTCATCAGCATACTTTTTTAGAGAGCTTAAAGACGTTGTGCTAGTAGCACATGTGTTACAATTGCAATGGCATCCAGATGAATGAATAGTAGTGCCTTGAGGAGCAATAAATGCAGCTGCCTGGTTGGCAACCAGCATAGCGAGAGTAAGAGGGGTGAACAATTGCATAGTGATATTAGATTTATATTATGAGCAGCAACTCGACGAGTAGCAGTATCAATAACTATCAATAATCCGCCTACGTCACTCAAGTTAAAAGACAAGCATGCTAAAAAAGTGAATTGTCCGCTACAATTACAACTGCATTGGGTGCAATGAAATGATCTTTGTCACTGAGCAACTGAGTCTCATGCTAGCATGTGCTTGAGACTATATATTCTAGCCGACCGACCGGATACCAGATATTATTTTGTCACATGATATGTTTGACCGAGCTTGGCATGAGGGGTCGAAAGATTGGCATGGATAAAGATGGATAGTTGCATGGTAAAGACTGCCTCTAACAATGGTATCGGCTAAGCTCTCCTTTGGATGTATCATTTCATATCAGTTCATATTTGACAGAGCATACATTTACCAATATTGTCAAGAGTATACAGTACAACTTAATCAATATGACTCGTCTCATCCTACCTGCATTGACAATCATAACCGGCTTGCAACGGATGCATGCCATCGTTAGCTGCTTTACAGTGCCACCGAGTGGAACATCTGGAGTACCAAGTATGAGAAGACTTCAACGTCCACTAAATGCAGTACCCCCCAACAAAAAAGATGAAGAATCTTCTAATAGCTCATGGGAGGAGGATCTGCAAGGTCTCAGACAAAAAGAACTCATCGAAGAAGAAGATCAGTATGTACCATCTCCATGGGAAGATGAACTACAACTCATGATATTCAAAAGAAAGCTGGAGGCAAGATGGCGAAGTAGCTTTTGGTCAAAGCCGCCTCGATTCCTTCCCTATGACAAATGTAGAGAATGGGCCATTGCTCAAAACATGTGGACCGATAAAAAAGAATGGGTTGAATGGATAGCACAGGGAGAAATGAAGCCATCCGTAGTTCCTTCAAATCCTGAGCGTTACTATCGTCAGTTTGATACCTGGAAGGGATGGAATGATTTCCTCGGGATTGTTAAAGAAGATGCTACCGACCCTAATTCCATGGACGGTGCTGGTATTTGATAATGTGTACATTTGAATTAGAAGAGAGTCCTGAGACGTGTATGTTATGATAGAGAAGAGAAAATAAGTACAGTTGTAACAGTATCATCCTTTTACTTTTCACTTTATAACAATATCCTCCTTTTACTTTCACTTTACTGTACACACAAATCTTGACCGACTAAGACTTATACTCCTGGATTGACTACATTCTCATTAACAATTTGTCCCACAGCCGCTGGGGTCTCTTCCGATTCACTTGATTTCACAGCTACGGCCGAAGCTACAGCAACAGGTTTGCGATCATCGTCTGTTGCTTCTTCGCTCTTTTGTTCATCATTACCACGAAGGAATTCCACTGTTTGGAGAAGGTTAGTGTCCATTGTCAACCCATATGGATCAGCAGTGTTGTGCAAATCCTCAACCCACTTGGCCATCTTCTCCCTCTCACCAATCGAAAGTACGGGTCTAGCCTTGCCAGCAATTGTACGCAATGAGCTGTCAATAATTGACCATCCACCAAAATCATCATATCCTGGTCGATTCATCTTGAAGAAGTTATCAGAGAGAGATGCGCAGGCAGCCTCGGCAATAGTTAGAGCAAATCGAATGTTCTTGTTTAGATAGTCCTCTTCAGATCCAATAATATCACTGCTTAGAATACTCCCAACAAGATCATATACCTCTGTTGAGTGAGTTTTACTACCCCAATGAGATTGATACTTTTTCTGTTTGCAGCTCTCAATCTTCTTGTCAACTCTAGTATAGATCTTAGATGCTGATGGAGCAGCCTTCTTCCTCTTCTTTGGGACGTGTCTTTCAGTCACCTTGCCAGAAGCATCTACTGTGGTGATTACATCTGTAGCAGCACGCTTCAGTGTTGCTCCCTCGGGTGTTGAATCATTGTCACTATGTAGAATACGGAGGACAAGGTCGAACTTAACACCACTAACTTGCAAATTCCTCTCACGACACATATTCTTTAAAGTATCAACATTGATTCCACAGTACTTTTCTTCCGACGCGAACTTTGATGTTTGAGGATGTTCCAAAAGACGATCCATTAAATCCTTCTTTACCCCAGTATGTTTGACTTTGATTGCCTTACAAAGCTGTTTGTTTTGATCGACAGTCAATCGTTCTGATTATTGTTATGTGTGTGAAGGAGTAATGTTAGTACACGTGAAGTCATTGACTATGAAAGCATTCGTACCCCCATCCCTATACAACCAAATGCATCCAACTAAAGCACATAGTTTAAAACAGGCCGCTGGCAATTCGACAGCTTGCATTGCAATATAGTGTTATATCTTGGTTCACATGCACCAACATAAAAAAAACATCATTATCATTGCAACACTTGTTTACGGTCTAAGCCGACACAGACACAGAAAAAAAAACCGCATGTACCTTAATGACATTGGCCGGAATGGACGTATACATTGATGCATCCAATGGTTTCTGTCACATGTACCATATCATAAATTAAAAACACATGCACCGTCTTGATAATAACTCACCAAACCAATGCTCCTTCTTCTTTTTCTTCTGCTTCTTTGCGCCTCCTCTACGACGGCCGCCACCAAAGAAGAGACCTCCATATCCACCATAAAGACTATACATTGTTACACCGTGTTGTTTGTTGAGGAGGACCAGTAGTATATGTAGAGTATGAGTGATAGATCGAGATGATTGCAAATTATGAGAAATTTTCCTGCATGAAGGATACCATAGGTGGTATCCTTCATCAGTCAACGAACGGCCCTTGGCCGTGCGTTGCTCCTTCTTCTTGTACTGATCCTCAGTCCTCACTGAAAGGTTGAGAACATGAATATATGTATATAACCATATGAATATGGTCAACAAAGAGAGTGGGCTCCTTGGGTACATGATTACACATAAAGATTATGTGCATGACGAGTAAAGCAATATAGTCTACTTTCTATATTTGTTTACATTATTTACATTTACAGTAGGATAACTTTCATCTATTCAAACAACGACAAAACTGACAAAGAAGAGAGAAGTCTTATGTTCTGATCTATGTGTTCAATTGAACAACTCAAATCGTTTATGCCAAGCGTCAATAATCTCCTCATCTGTCTTCAGATCCTTTTCAATCATATATTTGCCCATATCACAGGTAAATAAGATCTCGTCACTTTCACTACCTACACCTTCCTTGACTACCATATCAGCACGATGTTTAATTTTGCGTAATCCACCATTAATGACTCCGCGGGGCTTATTTCGTTCTACTCGCCAAACGAATCCAATCTGTTCTAATAGTTGTACACGCTTTTGACCGTCCCTTCCATTGAATGAGGAACGTTTACCATCTTGTAATAACTTGTATTGACGACGTTGTTGCATAACCCATAACCCGAGTGTAGGATACTTTTGTGGTACATAGGCGTGTCCATTTTCTTGTATATATTGTTGTAACTCGTTATATCTAGACTGCCAAATGACCGAGTGTGGAGGTTTCACACGAAGACTCAACTTCTTCTTCTTCGGTTTGGTTCGAGGTCTGCCTCTTCTTCTCTTCGTGTTTATACCTACTTCTTTTTCTTCTTTGATATCATTTCTGAGTACCTCGTCTGTTTCTTCTACAGATGATTGCAATGGAGGTGATAGTAGTGAGGAGGTTGCATTGAATCCTACAGTAATTGCATCTATCTCGGGCTCAACATCGGTGTAGAACAATGGAGGCATATTAATAGTTCGTCGTCGACATCTGCTGCTGACTGGATGATGAATTCGTCGATTTGTAGCTTGGAATGCATTAGATGTGCTCACAGCTGATAAGAGTAGGATTAGGTTGGCACTTCGTGATGTAGATGTCATTTTTATGTAAATTGGGAGATGAAGATGTTATGTAATAATTTATTTTTGAGCTACCGACAAAACTATACAAATTGCAGGCTATGTTGATATCCATATAAACAACGTCCACTAGTAAGTAGTGATATTATGAGCATCAATCATGCATTATATTGATGAGTTGGAGGGTCAGAAGAGTTGAAGTGAGTCGACATAACTTGCAGATGGTTTTGTTGTTTGTCGCTGATTCATTTTGCGACATATGAGTAAACTCTTTATTTAGCGATCAAACGGAAAAAGCCTAAAGAAATAAGCAAACTACATACGATCAAATAAACAGCAAGAGTCGTCGAGAAGCAAAAAAGAGGTCTTCCAGTAATAGCACATATATCATGGCGGCGACGATTCCATCACGTATGGTTTTATCGGCCAAAATGGAGGCGGCAAAATCCCTCCTATCAAATGCTCTTCTTGCGTCACTCGATATATCCAACGCTCCAAATAATAGGCTATCGGATTCCAAGAGATTGTCGGTCATGAATTCAGTGAAATTATCACCTGTCACCCCATCATCAACATCAGAGTCTTTATCACAAGTAGTACCTAAACATACAGGATCCTATGGTAGTATATGTTTTGTAGTCCGGCGGCCTGGATGAGTGTAAGAAAGTTTGTGTTCTATAGATTTTGCTCACATCTTATGCTCACACTTATGCAACACACACCATACCACTCACATCTTAAACACTCTTAATAATATTTTATGATATATGTTAGGTTATGCCGTGAGCATGGACGACAATTGTCCGATCTCATGGCTACAACTAATAAGGACGCGGAATTAATGAAGAGATTCGACATGTTTGGTATAGTTAAAGAAATTGGAGTAGATGATGAGGGATTATCAGTCTTTTACAATGATCATTTCACATATCCATTATACAAGGATGATGATTTAGTAGTTTATAATGATTTCTTTGGCAAACGCAAGTTGAAATTAACAACATATAATCCCTTCACATTATATAAAGGATATAAAGAAATGAATAAGAGATTGAAGAGTAAAAAGTTGGATGGTAATCTAACCGGTGAAGGTATGTGAGGATGTTGTTTTGTTGATTTTCATGCACAGATATGTTTCATGTACTAGTAGTTAGCCTTTTATACTCATCATCAATTATCGTTTAAAGGTATGGTGCAGGGTGGTGTTATTATCTTTGATAACAAAGGCAATGCAAGATACACATATGAAGAGGAGACAGGGAAGGAACTAGTTATGGAAGACATCATTGCTGCTTTGAAATCTCTTCAATAATAGTTGGTTATTACCGTGTAGTATTCATGAAAGAAGTAGGGAAAAAACAGTGGAACTTGAATGACAACATGAGGATTTGACATGAAACAGCTTGTTGCTTGATTTCTCTCTTAATGTTTGAAAAAGTGTACTGGTGGTTCATTACTTTTATAGATAGATGGTATCAAAACAAATGAAGTACTCTAGTAAGATTAAGAGACCATAAGATATGAGTAGTGGGTCTCATTGATGGACTGGTGTAAAATCATCACAGCCGACGACCGAAACCCTTTGGTTGAGAGATTGTAGCAGCACATTTAATATGATGAGAGCCTTCCATCAGCTGACCATTGAATATCAAGTAGACTGCACATACTTAACGTCTAGGTACTAACTTGCTTTTGCATTATGGTTAAGTATCAGACTAATACTTTGAGTCTATCCCCTCTGGCGGAGAACATCGGCCATCCCGTATGCTGCATCTTCTCCTGAAGACCAAGCCCCTTCTGTCGTACCCCATCAGCAGCTGCCTCCCCCTCTCGCAAATCAAACGCTGCTACCTAACTTAGAATCAGCGCCAAGATTTCGACCAGGAACTGGAAATGTATAGACACCTCTTATGGATCCAATCCCCAAGCGCGAGATGATAGTACTATCAGGATCACTAATGCTTGTGGTAATGAAGATTACTGGCTTTCCCTTTGCCTTAGTTGTACTTAAAAATGTTGTAAACGCGCCAGAAGTCTCATCTTCCGGTGTCATTAGGATAGACCATTTCAAATCTTCGGGCCACACCACATCCTCATCATTATTCCATTTCATGATGCATTTATTATCAACTCCAAATCCCATGTTATCAAGACCTCTTGTTCCTTCGATGGTAAAGCAGGTACAAAGTTGATGGTACAAGCACTTTCATAATCAACATTAACATGTGTTTATCAGTTAGAGGCTGCTTCACCTCCAGTTCTCCATTTGGGTCTGCACAGTGCATCGTTTTGCTGAGATTAGCAACAACAATTGACTTATTCAATTACTCGGCACTAGTCAAGGCTTGTACAATATCCTCTGCAGCAATTTGTCCAGTTTGCCATGCACCCAAAGTCGTATCTGACCACATTCCTGCTGTTGCCTCACCAGCAAATCTGATACTTCCCACCTTCTGCTTCAACTTGTTCGAATCAATGCTCCAACTGCGACCGACAACCTTAAATGAGTGGAAAAGGAATGGTTAGGATAAGTAAAAGACACGCTTCCGAGATCGCACATTCACAGAATCAACACCTCGCTTACCTTGTAGGAATAAGTTCCAAGTATATTCTCTTCCTTTCCCCAACGTGTGACAACAACTCTATCTGGTTTTCTAATTGTTGGGAACATAACTTTTAGATTCTTTATAGCATCATCTAATACCTCCTCATTGGTTTGTTCTTCCATTTCCCAAGCCTCGTCACCACCGACCCAACCAACAAGCGTTGGTACTCCTCCCTTGAATTGTGTAGGATTAAAGAACGTCGTCCATCGGCCGCTACTCTCATCATCGGGTGTTATCAACTCGAACCAAGTTTGTTCGTACGGCCATACCAATGCATCATCATTATCCCATTGCATCATAATTTTATTCATTGCCCCAAAGCCCGTCTTATCTATAACTTCCAACTTCCATTCAGGAAGAGTAGGAACAAAGTTGATAGTATTTGCCTTGAGCACTCCTAACGAGACCGTAACTAATACTGTTCTGGCAGCAACTTTCTTTCTACTCCATCTTGAGTATATGATGATATGATTGTATTGTCAATACCTTCATAATTAATTTCAGTTACCTTTGCATTCAATCTGACTTTGTCAATGAATGACTCGCCGCAGGTAGCAGCAAGATTCCCAAAGCCAGTGCCAGAGGTACTCATGTATGTCATGTCACACATTGTGTGATGTTGCCATCTATAATATTTAAGATCGAGCTGTGAGATATCGGCCGCATAATCAACCTCGCCTAGATCCAACATTAGATTAAAGTATTGCAGTTCTGTACTGTTTGTCATGTTTGTTTGTTGTATAAACTTTTCAGCAGCACCTAATTGTGAAAACAGACAGTATAAGAAAATTTCGTGCATTACAAACTAAGCGCATATCATATGTACAATACCGAAACAACAACTTACTGCCGACACTCTGTGAATCATCTCTCTGTAACTCTTCTTCTCGAAACTTTAAGTATTCATCCCAAACACTAACACGTAATTCGTTCGCTTCTTCATTGCTTAATAAACGTGCACTTTCTCCTTTATTAGATTGCAAATAGAATTGTGCATTCCAGGAATCCAAATATGCATCAAAGTCATTATATTTCTCTTCAATCACATCCAAATAACCATTCGATAACATGAAGTTCTCCATCGCATTATATGAGTATAACCACTCTCCGCCGTAGTCAAGTGGTACATTTGATATATCGTTGTATGCAGTGGGTGAATTGATTGAATTATCAGAGTTAATGGACTTCACTCTCCCACCAATGTAATTATTCGCCTCTAATACTAGTATATTGGTTATACCCGAATCAAGTAATGTTTGTGCAGCTCTTATACCAGCCCATCCTGCACCAACGATTACTGCATCATACTAATTATTGCCCATTCCCAAAAAGGTAATAATATGAGACAAAATGACTTTGATAATATTGTTATAACTTCAATCTCACACAAAACTCACCTCGGCGGAGTTATTATTAGCAGCAGTACTTCCTTCTTGTTGATCTCCAAGAGCTACACCCAATCCAATAGCAAGACCGATACAAAGCAATAATAGTAGAGCAATAACAAAAGCTATATCCGATGATAGCACCTTCTTTACTGTTTTCTTCATTGATTCACCTCTTGTCAGACTATTATTATTAGAATTTTTCAATCTACTTCTTCTTCGGCTTCACTACTTGTAGTTTTATCTCCTCCACTATCATCATTAACATTGGGTGTACCTTCTTCGTAAGCTGCTTTCTGTGTTTCAATTATTGGCATTGGCATTTCAATTTCAAGTCCGGCATCTTCATCTTTATTTGCCATCTTCTGATTCTGATGCGCTTGTGTTATTGTTTTGAAGAACGTGGATAGGATGCTTATCGAATACGATATCCACTCTCTCTCTAGAGCTGAATGACATTCACAAGCAAGAGTACTATTACGAAAACGAAAAAATATACTCTCATGATAGGATACCGGTGGGGCACATTGCCACAATCATCAAATTATTGTAGATGATAGGTATACGTCATTGATGCAGTAATTAACTTGCTATTGTACCCATGGTTAAGCATTCGTTAACTTTCCTACTGTTATCAGTAGTATTTTATTGTGCCGACGGTCTCTCGGTAGTACCAGCACAAACATTTTCTACTTCTCGAATTTCATCTCGTGCCACTGCTTATAGACCGAAACAGGTACCATTTACACAGCAACAACAACAATGTGGTAGAAGTAGTAGTGCTACTAAGATATATTCAGCGGCAATTGCAGCTGATGCTGGCGATACTAATATCAAGTATGGTCCTGGTAAGTGCACAAAGTAATTTTGTGCATATGATGTGCTCAAAATAGTCTCACATATTTCTGCTTTATGTATCCTCAATACAAAATATCACACACCCCATTAATAATAATGTAAAAGCAATTACAATTGGTAAACTAAAAATAAATATCTTCGGTGCAATATTTGGTTTATGGGAGGTATTCTGGGGTGTATTCTATTGTAAGCTCTCTAGTTTGACTATTTGTATATTCATATAAAGTTGTGCATGTTGCATACTTTAATGTTGCAATAATTAATCTCAACTTCTTGTTATATAACCGATCATCATTCAGGGTATCCAATGATGACAATCTATGGATTGTCACGATCAATAAGTAAAAGATTACCAGGTAAATTTGATGTTATGGAAAAGATTGATCCATACAGACGTATACCAATTATGGTTGCCTATACATGGGGGTTGATTAGTATGGGATTATTTGGTTTATGGCCTATTGTCGAAGGACGGGAGAATTTAGAAGCATTGAG
>Ga0214479_100629_pt1 | contig 19397 bp, 13 predicted proteins | sample M1_20Mar14CPVII9_5_FD_165054 | JGI IMG/M metagenome (GOLD analysis project Ga0214479, IMG submission 165054) | Marine eukaryotic communities from Monterey Bay, California, United States - M1_20Mar14CPVII9sort6BwellE14 | ecosystem: Environmental > Aquatic > Marine > Unclassified | place: USA...
GTACATTGTTGTGGTGTTTAATTGATGGATATGCATATTTGTATTGTTCAAGATATTCATGTTGCTCAATAGTTGGATGGTATTCTATGGGCGACGTGTTGGAATGTATAACTTCAGATGTAGATTTAGGATCTACAAATTGTGATAGAGAAATGGTTGATCGAGTTGTCCTAGCTCGTCTTAACTGTCGTCGGTGGAGTATTGATGATGGTATGTAGTTATTATTATTGCTAATATTATCAGTTGTTGCTGAAAAGAATAATATCAAGCAAATGGCAGCGGTTGAGAAAAGGATGGTAAAAATAAAGATTGCTGGCTTTGATTGTTGTATCATTTTGTGTATTTAGGGCTTTTCTTCTTTTCTATATCAACTCAATTATTTGCAGAGAGATGATACAATGTCTAATGACCGAGTATATCTCCCCTATTTTTTTTTACTTTGTATATGTAGTGGAGAGTTAGTATGTTGCTAAGCGATCTTATCCATATCTAGCCAATCTACATGGATAAGTTAAGAAAAGGAAAGCGAGCTTGACAAATACGCTTATGGCCATTGAATGTTCTCTTGGTCGATAGATATCAGTACATGGATCAAGAGTACGATATCAACTATCTGTTAGACCGAAAGTTAAAAAATCCCGAAAGTTAAACTTTCGGGGTTCTCAACCTCGAAAGTTAGCTCATGACACGCGTCCTCTTATTGTGATCGCTAAATTAACTTTGGAGATGTCAAAAATCTCGAAAGTTATCGAATGTCTATGATGTTAGCTAAACCATCCATTGTATCTCCCACCACCAATGACTATCCCCTCACATAGACGATATTGCATCATTGCAATTGTATCAAAGGAGGTCTCCACCTACGCCGTGCCAATAGATTGTTCGTATATCAATATCTATCTTGCAAATCGTCTCCTACTCCTACTCCTAATCGTATAACATCATATCGCAAGTAATTCTACATCAATATTGTCTAGTTGCAATATATATATAATCGTTCACTAGAAGTATATACCTACAAACTTAGACGATATGAATCGACAACATAGATTTGCAACAGCTCTTGCAAATGCAAACAATACCAGTACAACTACTACTACTGGCATTGCAACAACAATGTTAGATAACAACAGCACTACAAATAATGTTGCCGTTGCATCTACATCCGCTACTACTACTAGATCAGATAACAGTACTACTAACAGCAATACTACAGCTTCCTGTACTACTAATGCAGAGCAATCAGTACCTGGTCTAACTACTTCCCAATTGATAGAATTCCAATCTCTATTCTATGATGCTCTTGATAAACGTTATAATTCTAGTACAAGTAAGAAGAAGAATGGCAAGCCAAGGTTTCTCTCACGGGATGAATATAGCACTGCATTAAACGTCGTACGTACCTGGAGGGACGATGATGATCATTCTAAAAAGGAAGAGGATACGAATAAAAAGTATGCATATACCCAAGCATCTCATGATTCTGCCTTGCGTTTACGTCAAGCTACAAAAGAAAAGCATAAAGGACTTAAGATTGCTCAGAAGCATAACGTGTTTGATATTATTCTTCGTTGTCATGCTAAGGTTGCGAAGCATACAAGAGATCCACGTGCAGTCTATTTGTTAATTGTGAAAGAGTATTACGGAATTGCCGAGGCAGATGTAAAGTTATTCATATCTTTGTGTCCTATCTGTGCAGCCTCTCGAGTTGTTATCACTGCAAAGCAGACGCCATTGAATATGATGCTTAGTGCATCGATTGGAAATCGTGCAATAGCAGATTTGATTGATATGGGATCGTCTCCTGATCCTATCACAAATGATAGGTGGATATTGCGCTTTGTTGATCATCACTCTGGCTATAGTCAAGCGAGACCACTTGCAAGGAAGACTGCTGAATTAACCAGCATTGCTATGATTCAAATTTGTTCCTGTATGCCCGAATATGATATTGTCCAGACTGATAATGGTGGTGAATTCGGGAAAGAGACTATCAAAAAGCTAAATGAGTAAGAATGTCTTTCTCTTATTCTCTTGTTTGTGATGCTATGTTATGATATGACCAATCCTATGTGTGTTCTCTTTATAATCTTTCAGATTCAATCCATCTACTCATATTGTCCGTGGTCGGCCTCGTCACCCCCAAAGTCAAGGTGCTGTAGAGAGAGGCAACGGTCCATTCAAGGAAGCTCTTCAAAAGTGGATGCAAGAGCATCCGGAAGACAGTTGGGCATTGAGAGGCATCTATATTGTTTCTAATGGCCTAAATAAGAAGCCTAGCCGTAACAAGGACGGATATTCTGCTTATGAAGCATTCTTTGGTAAGCTTGGGAAGAACTCCCCAAGAACGGTTCTTGATCCACATTTGATCAGTGCGTGTCAAACTGAGTATGGATTGCAAGCGGCTCTTGATTTAGTGAAGCAGGATACACCTCCCTCTGATGAAGATATCTTATTAGCCATACGTGAAGCTGATTCGCGCTTTGATGCCGCAGATCAACTCGGTGTTGTGGCAGAAGAAGACTTGGGTTTTGAGAGGCATGGACAGCTAGGCGCTGCTTCTACTGCCAACAAGCCCAACTCCATGATTAACGCCGATGATTCTTTGGAATCTGCCCTTACACTTGCTTCGCAAATTGCTTTACGTCAAGGCAATAACTCTGAGGATGTAACTGCTGCCGATGTTGCTTTAGAAACTGATAATAGTAATCGTAAGAAAGATACCGAAAGTAGCGATGATGAAGGTAGTAGTGTGACAGTTAAAGCTGCTGGTGGTAGTGGTAATCTTAAGGAAGCCATTAGTGAGAAAGATGTTGAGAGTGTTGAGAGTAGTGGTGATGAGAGTAGTACATTGTGGGAAGACAAATGCAGAGAAACAATTCAAGTCAATGATAAAGTTGCGTATTACCTTAGTCATATGGTAGCTGGAGATGCTAGAGCATACCGAGAGTCCATTGTAATTCGTGTTGATCCAGAAGATGATGAATACCCCATCACTCTCAGTTCGTCTGATTTGATATCTGTTGATAATAAAGTGAAGAGGTTGACAGGTGAAATGCCAATGAAGAAGACGACACGCAAATTTAGGAACTTGAGCAAGTATCTCCTCGAGACTGGAGGCACAGGCAAGCATAGTGATGGTGTCATGGAAAGGGCTGGTCGTTTTTCTGATAATCATACTGCTTTGCGTAAACAGCTTGCTGCAACCGGAGCCGGACCCATGGATATGATGGTAACTTTTGGTGGTGGTACCCGTGCTACCAAGAAAAACTCTTCTCCTTCTGAAAGTGCATCAAGGAAGCGCGATCACCCATCTACACCTTCTATGTCAACACGTGGTGCAAAGAAACGTGCATCCAAGCGAAACTTAACCGATGCCGCAGAAGAAGAACTAACACCAGCTCGTTATGCCATTCGGCAAAAGATATCCACTGCGAAGAAGAAGCAGGCTGATCAGGTGAATGCTCGGAGAATGAGACTCGCCAAGCTCACTCTTGAAGAAGGTGATATATGCAATGTTGTAGTGGAAGGAAATGTGCGTGCTGCCACAGACTTTCATCAACTTCCAGTAGTTGTTGTTGACATTCGTACATCCGAAACTACAAGCCATACTTCATATAAAGTGGCATCAAGGGATGGTTTCATCAAGGGAAGATTCCAACGGGAGCGTCTAATTCATGCTCCATTGCTTACAGCTACATTGATGGGGATTGATATCACCAAGGCTGGCTTCTTGGATGAATTGGATGTCTCACAAGCCAGCTCTCTATTCAATGTTCTTGGTGGTGCAAAATCTTGTGAGTGTACAAAGGGAGATTGTGCAAAAAGTGGAACTTGCAGATGCAAGAAGAAGGGCAGGTTTTGCACCAGCAAATGCCACAAAGGAAGAGGGATGAATACGAAGTGCACTCTTGTTAAGCCACCACCAGGTAGCCAAGACGTTTGTACTCCTTGTGAAGAAGAGACTACTGCGGAGGCGTAGTTATGTGATTGTTAGTAGGGTTGAAGTTGGAAATTGGACTTGGGGTGTTTGTGTTGTATGATTGAATATGTCAAGGGGGACATATGATTTGTTAAACATTTTAAAGATAAGAAAGAGTTATTGCCATCATATTAGTGCTGTCTTATGAATTATATACGCTGTTTACATGTTGTGCTTACCTCATATCTTTATATTACAAACTAATGTATACATGCCGAGAGCCCAAATTTCGGGAAAGTCGGGAAGTCCGACCGCAAAACACTCAACCCTAGCATTCCCAAAACGTCTGTAACCGGCACAATATTCGATAGAGATTGACCTGTTATACCATAAGAGAGAAGGGAATGATTAGAAGGAGTCTGATCTGATGGGGCGGATAGGCAAACATATCATTAATGCACACATCATGTGCACAAAATCTCACAAGATGCCGTTTTACACATCCGAATCTATACAACCTCTAGCGCGTAGTAAACCGGTAGAAATGCCCCAATATTCGACAGGGATCGAGTAGACATATACCATGAACGATTGGTATGATTGGTTGGATGGTAGAGGGCCGAATATGCGGGTATGATATACCATTATGTTGTCAATCATGTGCTGCCAAACAATCGAAAATTGAGAATTGAATTGCAACATCATCTGTTCGACATCTAGCAACCTCAAATTGTGGTTGTTTTGATTGTTATTAATGTAACAAACAGAACTACTACCGTATATGTTCTACTGTATTGTATAATATTCCAAATCATAAGCAACTATCAACTGATCAATACTAATCGGTACCAACTATGTGGATATTACCAAAGTACAAACATATTTGTCTACACGTATATGTCAATTATCGAATACCAACTCTAATGTCGTCGTACGTATGATATACCAATATAATCAAGCATATCAATCGCTAATCTATGCTCCATTTATTTGATGTGTTATTGTCTTGCTTCTTGCTTTTTATGACGTTGCTTTGAATCGATACCGATATGTCAACATATGTTGATTTGATACGATCAACTAACGTATATCAACCAACTAAATATACCAAATAATAGGTATATGTACGTTGTTATTTACCTACTACTACTACATATATACATATACCTGCAATCAAATATGATAACTCTACTCTCTATCATACCCATCAACAACTACTAAACTATCTAAACTCAATATTGTTTGAGATTGTGTGTGATAGTGATGTTTACTGTGTTAGAGCTTGTAGTTATAAGAAGGGGCGGTTAGAGCATGCTATTGCCTGATAATTGCCTTTATTACTATTGCCGTATGATAATTGCCTTTATTGCTATGAATACGAGATGATGGGAACTTTCGAGTACGGCCTAAAGTTATGGCGATCACGAAAGTTAGAAGATACCGGTATCATAACTTTCGAGGTTGAGAATCCCGAAAATTTAACTTTCGGGATTTTCTAACTTTCGGTCTAACATATCAACTCAACTCCTCCGAATCAAGGATACCGGTCATTAAAAATAAAAAGTGCATATTTTTCTCCTCTTTCTAGGTACAAACAACTATCTCCTCTTCGCAATAAACGATAGAATATCCGACCTCTTTGTGAAACATATCCCAACTTTTATCCGTGGCAGTCTATCTTATATTTTACAAAATAAACAATATCAAAATACCACGACACAAGCCCAATTTTGCATCACTTTCTCACTGTACTACCACACCAAAAACAACATAATAAATATATACTTTGGTACGCTCCCACTACCGTCATTTGATAGTACTATACCTGTTAGTATTATATAGGGAATCACATCGCTATCAGCCATGCAAATCCAGACCAAATCAATAATGGCATTATGCCTAATTTCATTATTTGCAGTGCTTTGTCTCTTTCAAAAGAATAATAATGACAATACTACAACAAAGCAGTCATTACGAAGAAGTTTACTTGGTACCATAATGCATCCAATGCAACAACAGCAGGGAGGATTAATCGATCCCCAATCTATAGTTTACAAACAACAACCAACACTCACAATCGCTACTACAGATGATATTGATATATATGAATATTCGTGGAATGGCGTTGCTATATACTACGACACAGCAAAGTCACTAATACCAATCACAGACAAGGTCACTACTCATACGTATCAAATCATGTATGGAAAATTCCTCCTGCCATATTATTCACGAAATCCAACTATGAAAATGCTTGAGATTGGCCTTGGTTGTAATATGGGATATGGTCCTGGAGCATCTGTTGCTCTTTATAGAAAACTCTTCCCACAAGCAGAGATATGGGAAGCAGAGTATGACGGGGAATGTGTAGAATCAATAAGGGGTCAACTAGACGGTATTAACACGCTAGTAGGTGATCAGGGTAATGATGCTGTGCTAGATTCATGGATTGAACAGTCGGGGGGCAATTTTGATGTTGTAATTGATGATGGAGGACACCAAAACTGTCAGATTTGGCATAGCTTCCAAAAGCTTTGGCCAACTGTGAAATCGGGAGGGTTATACTTCATTGAAGACATGCAAGTAGCAAAGCATGGCGGCTACAGGAAGGCAACTACAGAAACATGCGATAAAAACTTGCTAGTGCCTGAGAAATTGAAAGAGGTTTTTGATGATTTAATGTATGATAGGAAAAGAAAATCGGACATAGAATTTATGTTTTGTCAGAGTGAGGCATGTGTTCTTGGGAAGAAGTGAGTTACAACAGGTTACAACAGATGTTTGGCCATTGAGATACCACTCAAGATGTTCGTCAATGGTAACTATGAATCATTAGACACTAGATAGAGAATAGAATGTTAAAGATAGGGGTGAGTCTTTATCTTAAATCATAATGTCTAATCTATTGACCAGCAATCAAGTAGAATCAGGACTTGTTCAAAAAATAGATATGTTGGTTCCGGTATCCTAGGGTATCCTTGCTAAAAGAAGTGAGGATATGATGTATGGTAGCTATAATTCAATATAGAATTAATCCATGCATAGTTAGGGAAGTACTGTGTGATTTTGAGCCTAATTATGTTCAGATCCATAATGAGGAGATTTGAGGAGTATTGAAGTAACTTTTCGTTTGCTCTCCAAATTGGAATTTTATTCAATCGCTCCTTCTCCTTTGTTAAAAAACCCCTCTGTGATAGGCTACTGGCCTCTACTATGGGTTGTTGTTGTGTAACCCAAGAGAACATACCTGGCAAGCGTATTGTCTTCTATCGATGTGCATTGGCTAGATATGGATAAGATCGCTTTACATACATATACAAAAAAAATTAGGGGAGATATACTCGGTCATTGGACTATTGATATCTCTGTAAATCGTGTTGATACAGAAAGAAGAGACCTGCATACACAAAATGATACAACAATCAAAGCCAGCAATCTTTATAGTTACCATCCTTTTGTCAACCGCTCCCATATGCTTGATATTATTCTTTTCAGCAACATTAAATTATGACAATATTAATAGTAGCTACATACCATCATCAATATTGCATCGACAGTTAAGACGAGCTAGAACAACTCGATCAACCATTTCTCTATCACAATTTGTAGATCCTAAATCTACATCTGAAGTTATACATTCCAACACGTCGCCCATAGAATACCATCCGACTATTGAGCAACATGAATATCTTGAACAATACAAATATGCATATCCATCAATTAAACATCATAACAATGTACCAGAGGGACAAGAAATGGTTGTGGATGTAGTTAGTATTGGATCGGAATCTAGATTTGATTACATGACCACACAACTACAAACATGGGCTGCCACATCTCGTAACTTTTATGGTTTTACCGAATCTACAGACTTTGATCCATCCTGTACTCTTGGTCTATCTGACGAATCTATGAGATTAGATTATGTGAATACATGTCGATTACCTCATGTAGGTACTAAAGAATATGGTATTGGACATGGCAATAGTGGTGGATGGATATGTGCACAACGTCGTGTTGGGAAGGCATTGGGTTGGTTACAGGCTGTGTATAGTAGTAGTCGTAAGGGTGGTGTAAAAGTGAAGAGAAGTATACCTGATGTACTAGTGATTGTTGATGATGATACCTCTGTGGATTTGAACAAGGTTAAGCAGTTCATTATGAGGAACGAGAATAGTTCTTCGGTTGAGGAGCCCTACATTGCTGCCGGGAGTGTGTTTCAACTTGGTAAATACGGGGGATTCAAGGCAGCTCATGGAGGGTTTGGTACCTACTTGAATAAGGCTGCCATAGAGTTAATGATACGTCGTCCAGTCTTTTGCAACAAAGATGATAATGGTTTGATACCCACAACGTCAGAAGGAGAAGAGGAGGATACATTCACAATTAATGCATGTGCACAACTTGCTCAAAACAAAGCACAAGAGTTGGATGTATACACTTCGGGGGATTCAGTATTCAACATCTTTTACAAGTTGGCATCACGACCATACTTTTGTATGCATTCGGATTGGATGATTGGTTACATGGTTACAAACTACGGTATGACAAGAGATGGATTAGTACAAGTTGATCCTCAGGGCAAGAGAGGATACTGCGGAGAAGAGAGTGTGAGTTGTCATTATCAAACTCCTATATTAATGGAACAGTTTGTTCAGATGCATCCACAAAAACCACAACCGCCACTATTGCTCTCTCCTTTATCATCGGTATTATCAGGCAGCACTGAAGTGGAGCAGCCTGAGCAACTTGATACATTTACTGTTCCAAGTACAATATCTTTTAGTCCACAAGAAGGAACGTCATCAATTGGAACCCCTGACTATGGCCGTGTTCTTCTTTACATTACAAGTCATATGTCAAGTCAACATGGTAAGAGAATTGTCTAAAGTTTTGTATGTATTATATATCTTAGTATCTCATATATAATCCTATCTTTGCTATGATCCATCATTTCAGAAATGTTCTTAAAGTACTGCTGGCCAAATGTTTTGGCTAGATCAAGCTTGCTGTATCAGGTAGACGTTGCTGTATATCTCAACCCCGTCGAAGAGAGACGAAAGGAGGCAGTCAGTATATTGCATAATACGTTTGCAAGCCATCATCTGACAATATACCTTAGAGAAAATGAAGCTTATAACACAGGTGCTGCCAAGGCAATGTACGAAGCTGTTTCATCAAACTTCTTTGATGGATATGATTGGGTAATAAGGTTGAACCCTGACGTTATGATACGTGATGATACATTTTTGAGACAAACTATGGTCGATCCAACAGTATCAGCACTGCTCATCAACTGCAGCAATCGAGGGGCAAAAGTACACACTGACTTCTTTGCGATACGTCCAAATGTGCTCGATGCCAATTTATTCACAGAACAAATAGTTCAAAAGAATGCTGAGCAAGGGTTTACCAGTTTAATCCAAGATACGGTATTGAGTAAAGGCACTCATCGATGGATCCCTAACACCAACCCAAAGACAAGCACTTGTAGAGCAGGTGATCATAGAGATTACTATGAGTCACCGATCGTTCACGAGCATGGTACGTTCTCATTCTCATTCCTTGACTTATATTATATGTTTTAGGTTGTCCTAATCTCTTACATCTTTTACAGCTCTCCACCCCGATATCTGCTCAATTCCTGATAGTGATGTTGAGGCTTTAAGCTCTGTATTCACTGATCCTTGGCCTAGCAAATGGACTGTAGCTGATACTGCCAATCAAGCTGTTCAGAACGAACTAGTCGAAGAAGTCGGCAGCCAATTTCAGTCCTTCCTACCGCCGTCAGAGATGGAACCAGCTACTCCATTCCTCAACGCCCAATCATTCGATATCACAGATGCAGAAGCGGCTTGTGATAATGTCATTCTTTATTTTACAGACGATTTCGGTGGTCACGGCATAGGTAGCCAACTCAACACATACTTGCAAGTGGCGTGGATGGCTACATATTTAGACATGGCGCTTGTGTTGGTGGGGAAGGGTCAATACATGGGCTGTCCGGTAAGTTAGATCATATATGCTTGGAATGCTGTTTCATCTTTATGCTTCTTACTTACACTAACCCCTTAAAATCAGGATGAGATGCTTGAACCAGTCAACTTGGCAAGAGGTCACATAAAACTCATGGGCAATGATTCCTTCCCAAATTCTCTCTCCCGACTTTTAGACCAGCCAACATGGCTATCTCGACAGTGTCCCGTGCCCTGTTCTGACACAAATCTTGGCAAAAAGCTCCCAAGTAAGAAGGAGAACCATTCTGTTGAGCCGGCACCCATAATTACTTGTCAAAGTGATAACAATCGTCAAAGTAATGTTATGGTAGTAAACGGAGTCACTGCTATTAGACACTTTCATTATCATGTGAAGGAACGAATGGTTGATCGATCCCAACAAGAGTCTATTGATGCCGCCTACCGCTGGGCACTTAGATTAGGTGCAAGCCATGAAGAAGCTCTGCTCTTCTCGTCTATGACAGAAGAAGAAGATATATGGGACTATATCAGTGCACTAACGGCAAGGTCAGAACTCATTCGTTTCCAACCGTGGATTAGTCGAGATGTCGAGAAGTATGTGAAAGAGAACAACATGCCATTGGCAGCAGTTGATGGCAATTACTATTCCTCAATTCATGTAAGACGCGGTGACAAAGTCAATAGAGAGTCAAAGGCATTTGTAAATGCCTACTGGAAGGATCATGCAGTGGAGTCGGCCTCGATTAAGAATTACATTCCATTTAAACACTATCTGATACAGTTTCATGATATGTGTGGAGAACACTCTGTCTATATTGCTACAGACGACCCAGAGGAAGTTGGTAAAGAGATTGAGGAGTTGCCAAAAGATGATAATGGGCTTGTTTACTTGGAAGGACACGAGTGTGTAAAGTTTCAGTTTTCTTTTGGTCCATTATTAGAAGAAGGATATCACAATCAGTGGCTGCATAGATACCCCGACAAGTGTAAAGACCTGTACACTAGGATCATTGCAAGTATTACAGATTTGACTATTCTCATACGAAGTGGTTTGTTTGTTGGAGACACCAACGCAAACTTTTTCCGCCTTGTTCGAACATACCGAATGAAAGTGAATGACATCCAAATGGTACAACAAGGCGAAGCTTCAACAATAGAAAAGGATACAAAGATAGCATGGGGCAACCCACAGGCCAAGGTAAGAGTTGGATGCCTTTGTGCATATGATATGCTCACTTTTTAGTAGAGGATACCATTCACTTTTTCTTCTCCTGGAACTAACTGTTTACTTTCCACACCAGTATGCCCATTCAACAGATTGGAAAGCACCCACTCCTGAAGCCAACACACTACTCGACTTTTACACAAAGATATATACATCTTCATATCCAGTCGCGGCTGCTGGAACATGGGTTGAAAAGCCGAATCAGCCTATCATTAGTCCAGAACACTTGAAATGCTTAGATAGAGAGTTCCAAGGCAACTGTCACAGTATTGAATCAAATCTCAAGAGGAATAGCACTGCTGAATATAGACATACAATTTTCAACAGTCCTGGGATATTGGCGGCTAATGATCAATTCACATGGCAATCGAATCATCCACTCTATAATGTTATGCCTAACGACAATGTAGAGGAATATCGTGCACGGTTAAATGATGTGCTAAAATCAAGAACGATCTTCCTAATTGGAGACAGTCTCACAAGACAATGGTATCAAACAATGAAGTGTGAACTCATGCATGTATTAGGGTTGTCTGAGAAGGAAGTGATGGAAAAGATAAGATGGCAAAGATGTACAAACGAGCTTAGGAGGCAGAGAAAAGAGATACAGCAAAAGCTAGCAGATGCAACTGTAAATGATGTTCTAGTTTTCAACTTTGGACATCATGTTGGATTAAAGAATGGAGAGAATTGGAAGACAAAGTATGAAAAGATATTAAACGATGCCCTGTCATTTGACTTTGGGGCTATACCAGATGAAAACATCTTCTTCCGAACAACCTCAGTCCGACACTTCCTTCGAGGGTATGGAGATTGGGATACTGACTTCACGGCAGGCAATACTGCACCAGATATGTATGCTCAGTGGGAAACATACGGTGGCAATATGCCCGAGCAGCCAGATCAAAATCTAATAGCATTTTCTACTCTGCTCAAGAGTAGTAACCATCGACATCGATCTTTCCAGATATTAGACACATCGCCACTAATGCTAGCTAGAGGTGATGCCACCTTTGATGGATCACACTTTTGTTTGCCAGGACCTGTTGATATGTGGAGTCGAATGTTGTACGCCCGTTTAGAGGCTCAGACAAATTCAACCATCAGTTGATTAAGAATAAGAAGATTTGTCCTATCGAATGATGATACAACCGTTTATCGTGTACATGTACATAGATAAAGTAGAGTTGTAGGATATAATGATTGGTTACTTTATCAATATTATCAAGCAATATTATCAACCGTCTCAGTATCAGTACATGCTTCCTTATTGTCTCTCCTCTGTTGCTGCCGAAAGAAGATCAATCTCTTGGCAAGAATACAAATAGCAAGCATAATGGTTGCAATCATGAGGTGAAAGATATTATCTTGTACTATTCTACTGCTTAGCCCCATCTTTTGTAGAGATTGTTCGGATGGTTCTTGTGTTGAATTGTAAAGACTATGTAAATGATGATATCGAAGATGACATAGGGTTATGGCCGTACCAACGAGTATTATGAGAAGTGGTAACATGTATGTGGAATTGAGTGCTCTTCTACTTCGGCGATACTGTCGTTGAACATGTGGAACATAGACGCTAACTCCAGCTAAGCTACCCAAATGAGTTTGATTCTCATCTTCGTCGTCATCGTCGTCTAAGTCGGATAAGTCGGATAGAACACTGCACCACTGGCCTACTGCTGAAGTATTATGATCAGTGAATGAATTGCTACGACGGCTAGCAGTGTTATTGTTGATATTGTGTTGTCTCATAATTCCTGCAGGAGGTGCGGAATGTATACTGTTCGAACAGCTATCATGATTACTATTACTATTGCCATTGCTCCTCTCTGTCGTCTCTAATTCTAACCCATTCACAAGATACTCAGCTAAGTTGAGATTGAGATGCTTTTGTTTCCTCTTCGGATAATCTCCTCTGCCTACTTGCTCCATCATATCTTCCATTATATTGTTATTATCTCTCTTAGAGAATTGTATGGTTAGTGTCAATATGGTGTGTATATTAGCAATTAGCGTCAAATACTTGCAAAGCGTTAGGCATGTTTAAGTGTCGCGGTCATTGAAGCAAATTTTCAAGGCAGATTTCAAGGTCATAAATTACGACCCTCGGTCATTATGGAAATGCAACAATTAGAGAGCTCAATAATATCGATAGCAGAGCAAATCATCTCTATCAATAGTACTTGCAATGCATAAGCTACTCCATTCATGCATCCTACTATCAGTAGGATGCATTCTAATACGGTTTTCATCATCCACTGCGCGGAATGCGGCGCAAAGTAGATCCGATCAAAATCGTTTACTCCGTGCCACACACGGTACTACTATTAAACATCATAGACAACAACAAAGGAAGAAGAGAAGGAGACAAAGGGGGTTAGTTGTATCTCGTGATAAGGTATGTTGTGTTAGTCTTTGTGCTATATGTTCGATGTTACGATCTCTGTGTTGGTATCTCTGCGACATGATCGTCTTCTGGCGTCCTCGCTCATCAATGTCGTCTCCACTTCTCTATCGATGTGTATACACTTCACCTCTCCACTCTCATATCAATTTACACCTACAGGATATAATATCATTCAATGAACAATCAAATCAAGCAATTGAACGTTCATCATCTAATACTCCCCAAGACGATCTTCCTACGCGGCCGTCATTACCAGAATTTACATATCGATATGCCAAGAAAGCCTGTGTGAAGGAACAGGATATCATAAACATATCAACCTTCATTAAGGAAATGTATACTAAACATAACATTCGTGTCTTTCCACGGAATGGTTTCTTACTTGGTATTATTCGACATGGAGGTGAGTATATCTTTTTGCATATTGCTTGCAGTATCCATTCATGCTCCTCGTTCGACTCATATCTCATCTGCCCAATGATCTCTCAATACATAATATGTAGGATTCCTACCAACAGAAGGTGTCGATGCAGATTTAGGTGTAGTATATGAAGACTTGCTTCACTTATATAACACATTCAAGAAGACTAATACAGGGAAGAAACAAGGATACCTAGATGACGACTTCCTCCTACAACTTGAACCAACTTATCTAAAGTATGTCAATTGGCATGGATTAGAACCGGTAACTCAAACACCCTATAAATACTTTGGCGCCATGTTCCGTTGTACATCGAAACGATGTGGTGGTGACAAGTTTCGAATGCATGCTACATCCGTATATCAATATCGTGGTGATACAGACACATACTTCTATCCACGGTGTGATCTTGCTAAGACGAATCATGATGTGCACGTTGTTGATTCATTACGATGGAATGAAGAGGGTGGTGATTACCGGCTTATTGATACTGATGAGAGGATCAATGAGAGTAATGTAAGTTGATTAAGCCTTTTGTGGATCATTGCTACTTCGTTTCAACACTCACATATAAACTTGTACTTGTATCTCTTATCTTATTACAGTTCAACAAGGACGATGACTCTCAACTAGCATCAATCCTCAAGACAAGCTTTGATTGCTTCATGGATGTTCAGTTCTACTTTACTACTATTCAAGTTCCATGTGAGTATGACGAGATTCTAACAAGTATGTTTGGAACAAACTGGAGGTATATAGAGAGGCGTGGACCAAATGGAGGTAATCGACATGCTAGTAAGGCAGTGTCCGAGGACGAGAATGATAAGATTATGAGCTTAGGACCACGACCAATTTGTGAAGCCTAAGGTTGTCTAAGATAGATATGATAACACTAGATGTAAGATACTGCTTCTCTATCCAAATTATCCACATTATTGTTTACCTAGACTACTACACAATAAGTTGCCAATATATAGCCAAGAAGCGTCAAAACTATCAAGCAACAAAACCTCACAGGAATTAAGACCACAAGATAATGTTGCTCTCCCCCATGGGATATCTCTATTCTCTCTAAAACTCTGTAAAGATAGCCTGTTCCTTCTTGCTCAACTGCTTGTAGTCCCCTGTCGTTTCCTTATCATCTAAATGATCCCAACTCTCAAAGCAACTAGCATCCAATGGATCTCTTAGTTGCGGTACCCATGGTGCCTTCGCCATTCTCTTCCCCAGTTTACCCCAGTTAATATCCTCCATGAAGGGATGGTCCTTTATATCCCTCTCCGCTTGAGCTAGACAGCCTAATCGTTGTGTCAACTTATTGGCAAGCATTCCGGATATAAGATCCTGTGCCTCCTTGGAGAAGGAATGTGATGGGAATCGATATCTACCGTGAACAATTCGCTTGAATAACGTAATCTGATCAATGTTGTGGTCGTAGAATGGTGTTTGACCGAGAATCATTTCATACATGAGACATCCAAGGGACCAATAGTCGGCTCCTTTGTCATGACCACGAGATAGAATTACCTCGGGTGCAAGATAAAGTGGAGTGCCACATAGGGTGAAGGTCTTGTCATCAACTACCTTGGCAAAACCCAGATCAACAATAACTGTGTATCCAAGGTCATCAATAAGAACATTCTCGGGTTTAAGATCACGGTAGATGATTCGTCGTCGGTGCATGTAGGCTAGTCCTTCAAGGATACCGGCGGCGTAGAATTTCACCTCTTTTTCAGGGATACAGTCTCGTTCTTCATTGTGCATAACATTGAACAACTCTCCTCCCTGGACGAGATTCAGTAACATAAACACACTTTGATTGTCTTGGCATGTATTAACAAGCTTGATTACGAATGGGTTATCAATCTTGGACATGACCTCACGCTCACGACATACACCCTCAGCCTGGTGATGATCGATGAGCTCCCGTTTGATTTGAACCTTAAGAGCGTAGGCTTTACCACTCTTTTTATCCGATGCAAGCCATACTTGACCAAAGGTACCTGCACCAAGGAGTGTGTGACGTTCTAACTTGAAGATATCAATAGAATGATCAAGTGTATCCCTACCCTGACCACCCTTCTTGTTACCCATGCGGTTTAGATTCAATATAACACTGTCAATATTGGCAAGGGTTAGTTTCCCAAGGACACAGTCCTCCAATACTTCTACAGTTTCTTTACTCTGTTTCATGCCTCCCTTTCCTCCGAATTTCTGTTCGTCATCAGGCATGAGGGTATCCTCTCCGAAGAAGGTACCTGACTTGAGAATTCTACTTTCCCCGTCATCTGTAAATGCCTCCAATACTCCCGATCTTACGAGGAAAAGTGCTGGAGCATCCACATAATCACCCTCGGACAAAATCTCTCTCTCTGCTGGATACTTAACCTCATCAATCAATGCCCCCAGCAACTCAATTTCGAAGTTTTCTATGTCTGAATTGGCAAAGAGAGGTACACTGCGTAACAACCGACGATCATTGGATCTGGCAATAACTTCCGACAATGGTCCAAGCACCTTCTCAAATACCTCTCTTGATAAGGCAAGAGCAATTGTATCCCTAGTGGCAGTGGCATCAGCCTTCCTTGGCTCATTCTTGACAATTGCTTGCTCCCCAAAGTAATCCCCCGGTCCCAATACTTTAATACCGCGTTTTCTATGTTCATATTCCACCTTACCCTCCCGAATCACATAAAATACACTTCCCTCGCTACCCCTCTCGAATATCTTCTCCCCGGCATCATAGTATACCGTCGTGAGGGCATCGGCAATCCTATGGATAAACTCATCATCCAAATCACTAAGGAATGGAACTCTCTTCAACACATCCTTTGTTTGGTTATCATTCTGGATGGTATGTGTGGCCAATAACTTACGGAATGTCATCTGATCAACACGCCATAATCCCGCTGTCCCATCCACGGCCATACAAGTTGCGGCACGGGGTGCATTATAAAGCAGGGCTAGTTCTCCAAACGAATTCCCCGGCACGGCACGTCCAACCTCATTCCCATCGACGACGAAGGCAACCTTTCCAGACCGTAGAATGTAAAAATGCCCCCCAGTCTCACCCTGTTTGATAATAGTTTCACCCTTCTTCACCTCATGGTTCTCAAACGCATTCACTAATGTTTCCAACTCAGTCTCATCTAACGTATTAAATACAAAGTTGTCTGCTAATGCATCTAATAAAAACTCAACATCATCATCACTCTTTTCGAAGACAGGAGCAACGAAATTCCCAACCATATCTTGGGGTGCAGCATAGATATTGTCGAAACGTTGGGCGTGGACGGAGGTTGATCCACCCTTGGTTAATCCCTTACCCTTAAGTTCAACCTTAACACCGGGTTCGTAATCTGAGGTTTCCTTTACGGACATATCCTCCACCTCATCCTTTGTACCGCGTCTCTTCTCAGCCTCACGCTTTGCCTTGGCATGTTGGGCAATTTTCTTATCTCGGTCAGTAGCTATTGATAATTGTAAGGGTGGAATGTTTAGAGTTAGTTAAATGAAATTACAATAAAAGTGCATCCTAAAACCCCCTTCCCATCATTAAATACTAAAACCCCACAATCATAAACAACATACACACATGACAAACTTAAAAAAAACTTACATTTGCCCTTCATACTCCTACTACTCTTACTCTTATGTTTCCTATCCCTATCCTTCTTTTCAGAACGTTCCTCACGTGGAATTGGTATCTTATTCCCATCCTCATCAACCTTATATTTAATAGATTTACGTGATGATTTACGATCTGAACGATCTTTGGATTTAGATTCTGATTTACGTCTTTCACTACGTTCTTCTGATCCTACTGATCGTGAGGAGTCGATGGAACGGGATGACTTTTTCTTTTCACGACGTTCTGAATCATCAACTCTGTTTATTCATTATTATTGTTGTTGGTATTGTTATTTTGTTAGTGTGGGTGTGGATAGATAAGTTTTGGTTGAGAAATGAACACATGATGTGCACAAAAAATAAATGCATGCAAATCGCGACAACCCATCTTATACCCCCAAAACCAACAACCTAACCACAAATATAAGCCAATTTACTTATACCCCCTGCCTCAATTAATAATTAGCTATATATATTGATCCGCCCCCAGTCATAAGATGTGCACAAAATCCAAGTTTTTACTGCAATGGCCAAGCCCTCTATATCTCTACGCGCCCATTAACCACCCACAAAACCACCCCTAATTATCCCATTCTAAATATGTAACCGCCGATATAGCATATGTATGAATATATAGAGATAAAACTTACCGATCACCACGTGGATCCTTCTCCGGTGCCTCAAAGCTAACACCACCTTTACGATCTCGCTTTTCGGAATCATCTAACTTACTGCCATCTTTTTTACCGATACCTTTAATCTTTTTAAACATGATATTTTATTATAATGTTTAATAATATCTTGGATGGAATGGTGTTTTATGATTGGGCGGTGTATACACAGGCCTATTGTCTGTGTTGTTGCGGATTTACTCTACTAATTGTCCGTCTAATTTTTATGAGGGGTTTATAATGCTTCCACCCGAATGATATACAATAAACCGCACACTAACCGACACCAAATATACTATCCAACAACTTCTCAAGGACTTATACTGTCTTCGATAAGTGGCATATCTACCTATGCAATGTTGGCCACCATTGATCATCAAATCCTGAGTTTGTGCCTTGTGCGCTAGATTTCAAAGTCACAACGACCCCGGTTAGATTCAGGATCTCAATGAGAAGAAGGCATGTTGTTATTTCTCTTTTTTCTTGCAGCAATCTGGTATCTACGACCTCCCTCCCCTCGCGATTGGAAAGTACATTAACATAAGTAGGTATCAACATTCTAATCTCTAAATTACACTCTTCTCTATCTATCGAACATCTCTCACTCTCTCCACTTCTCTTAGCTGCTAATGGGACATTGTCGAACAAAGACTACATCACTCTCAGTCGGAAATGAACTAACAAAGTCACTCTCCAAACAATCTGCTGGACATTTTAACCGATCGACATGCTCGCCACCGCCGTCGGTATGCTTTTGACTACATGCCAGGTAGTGTCCATTAGGACCAAGTAGTCCATCGGGTATTGGCTGCATCGGACCATCGACACAAGTCATTTCAGGATGAGGCACGAGACTAAAGGGTAGCATACACATCGGGCAGGCATGACAATACCTCATCGTTGACATTGGCAAACTTCCAATATCCTCAGCTTGCTTCACTTGCTCAATCAATTCATCTTTAGGACCCAATGCATGCCCTAACAAAACTTGTGCAACCATTTCGGTAATATTTGAACATACCACCATGGACTGAGTAGGATCAACATCATTCTGCATATCACATGAATGATGAAAGTGCTGACTCCGTCCAACCTTCTCCTCACCCTCTTGACTATACATACGATGTTCTTTACTAATAC
>Ga0214479_100630_pt1 | contig 19390 bp, 8 predicted proteins | sample M1_20Mar14CPVII9_5_FD_165054 | JGI IMG/M metagenome (GOLD analysis project Ga0214479, IMG submission 165054) | Marine eukaryotic communities from Monterey Bay, California, United States - M1_20Mar14CPVII9sort6BwellE14 | ecosystem: Environmental > Aquatic > Marine > Unclassified | place: USA...
TCACCATCATGTGTCAAGTTTAGCAAGGGTGTGATACATTTTAATGTTGACTTGTCTATCCAACGAGCCGGGGACGAATGATCAAGTCCAAATCGACACTGCAAGTCAGATGATTGGATAAAGTCACCACCCTTAACTACTATTTCTACTGCATGACCCTCTTGTATTCGTTGAGGTGATATGCTCGAAATGCTTGAAGGTTTGACAATGGACAAGGAGGTCTTCTTTGTACTAAAGCCAACTCCATTAAGTGATATTCTGATATCAATATCTCCAATCTCCAATACATCAGGCAGAGTGCACTTGACTTCAGATTCACTAATGAATTGGGCTTCTGTGAGATGGTCCAGGCCAAACATACACCTCATTGTTGTTGTGTTGACAAAGGCGCTCCCAAGAACAGAGACGGTCCTACTATCAGCATATTCATTTGGCACGTTTGATGGTATAGTGTGAAAGAGTTCAAGTTCATCATCATATGTATACGTTCCTCTTCCAAGTATTGCAAATGACGAAAAGTCTTGACCATTGAGAGCTACTTGAAGCTCATCACATCCCGCTTGACTAACTTGTGGTGACAAACATTCTATCTCATTTGAGGATTTGAATCTCCCTTCTACCAATATACTTCCAAAGCGGCATGCAATTGTGGGCACATCCATGAAGCCCGTTCCCGTGATAGTAACAAGCGTGCCTCCTGTTGTGAAACCTCGGGATGGAGATACATCTTCTAAAGACAACTCTCGATGGTAGCTGAAGAACTGAGATCCTTGCACATAATTGTCATTCTCTTCAAAGTGTAGGGCTATACTGGCATTTAATGGATAAGATACAGCTGGTGTTATACAAGTAATTTGTTGAGACGAGACAAACGCTGCCGGTACTGAAGATCCTGTATTACCAAATGTGCAATGAAGATTACTCTCTTGAAGAAAGTTGGTACCCTGAATAGTGACAACTGTTCCGCCATTCACCGATCCCAAAACGGGGTAAATGTTATCAAGCGTTGGCTTTGGAGCATACTTGAATGATAGAGCTGCTGAATAATCCCATTGATTAGTTGATACTTGAACTTTGACTTGCAAACTTGTTGCCACATATGACTCATACGCAGGCACCTGGCAATTAATATGTTCATCATTCAACACAAACTGAGCCTTGACGGTTTCATAGTAATAACTTCCATTACTGATTGGAAGTGTAAACCTGCACCAGACATCACCCGTTGTGTTTAGATGGTTGCCTTTAATTGTAATACTATCAGATCCATCGAAAAAGACATATGAAGGGGATAGACTATCCAACGAGGGAGCTGGTGTATAGGTATATTGTAAGGTCATGGCAGTAAAGTTAGATGCTTTTTCAGCGACTCGTAGATCCACTTCATAAGCTTCTTCTTCATAAACATCTAGAAGCATTCTTGGAGACTGACACTCAATGGCATCTGTCGCTACAAACTGTCCAGATACTTGAATATCTCCAAAGAAACACAAGTAGTTGACATTTGATCGGTAATCTTTGCCATAGATTCGAACTATAGTTCCACCATGAGGCGGTCCAGACGTTGGATTGGCAAATAAAATCGTTGGAGGCTTGTAAAACTCAAAGGCCACATCTTCCTGTGCAATCCCATCATCTTCTATACCACTGACTACAAAGCTTACAGTGCCTGGAGGGTGAGATGGTGATCGACATTGTATCTTCTCATTTGAAATGTATACAATATCATCAGAATATGTCGACCCAAACTTGCATCTAGATGCTTTATCAAAATTATCACCAGAGACTGTTACTATGGTTCCACCTGTGAAAGGCCCACCACTTGGCTCGATTGATACAGTCGTGACAATTGGAAGATAAAGGAAGCTAGAAGGTCGATGTTGTACCAGATCAACCCCATTCAAACTCACAGCAAAGTAAACTTCTCCATTAATGGAATGTGAAGGTGATATGCATGATAGCTCTTGAGTAGACCGTAAAGTTGCAGGTACTGTTTCATTGCCAAATATACACATTGCAGTGTTTGATGTAATAGATGGGAACATGTTGGTGCCGTGCACTGTTACTTGAGTTCCACCACTGATTGATCCTTGGGTTGGGAAGATACTGTGAATAGTTGCTTGAGGGGTGAAGCGAAATCGTGCCGCAGCGGAAGAATAGTCCACACCATTGATTGATACTCGAAGATCAACATCAGTAACGTCCAAACTTTCCTTGCTGACGTCTGGACTTGGACATAATAGTTCTGTAGATGTAATGTATGTTGCCTTACTTGATCCCAAGTCACCAAACTGACAAGTCAAGTTGTCAGTAGAAACGAAAGATTTTCCAACGATTGATATTGCTGTGTTACCGCCCATCTCACCGCTCGACGGACTTGCATATAGAACATCAATCTCCTTATGAAATGTAAATTGCCACGAAGTACGAAGAGTATCAACACCATTAAAAGACACTCTAAGCTTGTAATTACCAGGCTTCATCCTTGATGTCTCGCAAGTAATCTTTTCTTTTGACACCCACCGACCTAGAGACTCGACATGACCAAAGAAGCATGATATGGTGTTACTATTCACAAAGTTGGAGCCCGAGAGAACGACAATAGTACCTCCACTCTCAGATCCACTACTCGGGCTCATACTTGTAAATTCTGCTGGCTTTGTGTATTCAAATCTGTGTTGACTCATTGAGAAGTCTTCCCCGTTATTGACACTAACACCTACACTTACATGATGAGGATTTCCATGTGTTGGAGGAGAGACACAAACCACGTCCTCAGAATGGTGATGACCAATTGCAGGGACGACAACCTCACCAAACTTGCAATGTGTCACATCAGATATCAAAGACTTGTCCTTCAAGTTGAATGTAACTCGAGTGCCCCCAGTTGTATCTCCAAAGTCGGGTTTGATGGAAGTCAAGGATAAATCAATGAAAGTAAACTGTAGTGGAGGCCCTGTTGATATTGGCACACCGTCAAGTACAAGGACGATTGATACAGTGCCTTTTACATTGAGGAGGGGAAGATGACATTGTATCAGTGTGCTATTGATATAATTCGATGGTACGATATATTTCTCATCCACAAGACAGCCAAGATTATCCACTTGTTGGAAGTTGCCTCCTTCGAGAGATACAACTGGTGCCGTATCTGCAGAACCAATAGGATGAATCGACTTGACAAGCATCGGATCAATCACATAGAACTCCATACTTGATATAGAATAGTCCTGTCCATTGTTTGAAACACTGATACTGTAGTTTCCAGGCTGAAGTTCTTTTGGTACTTGACACATGACTTGTGATTCACTTATATACTTTGCATCCGTCTCCACCTCGCTATTTATCAAACAACCAAGCTCTCTTCTATTTTGAAACATTGACCCAAAAAGAGTAACTGTCTTGTCGGTAGTGCTGGGAACAACACGCGGAGAAATAGTATCTAGAACCATCTCCTCTTGATATTGAAAGGTTTGATCGACAAGACCAAACATATCGGATCCGTAGATTAGAGCAAACTCAACATCACCACTCGAGAGGTATGGTGGAGTTGTGCATCTAATTTCATCTTCTGAAACAACCACGGCATCAACAGTAGTTTTACCAATAAGACATTGCACAGGCCCAAAAGCTTGAGAGAAGTGATTACCGTTAACAGTGAGGTTTGTTCCACCCCGTAAGAAACCATTGTTAGGGCGAATGGATAATATATGGAACGGTTCGTAGAATTCGAAAGGCAGAACTGCAGTATCTCCAATCTCTGAAATGATTGTCAAGTCTACTTGCCCTTCATTGTCCCATTGTGGTGTAATACATTCGATGTTGTTTGAGTCAATATATCTCGCATCAACCAAGGATCCATCAAAGCGGCACGACAATTTGTCTTCTTGCCTGTAGTTCGTTCCGTGTACTTGTATTGTCGTGTTGCCACCTGTCTCGCCAAATGAAGGCACGGAAAATAGAGCAGTCATCTTTGCATAGGCGGTAAACATTTGATTTGTATCAAGTACGTCAACTCCATTGAGTGACACCTTGACCTTGTAGCTTCCAGGCTCTAAAATGGGTGTATCACAAACTAGATTCTCATCATCCATCCATCGACCTACCGACTCGACATATTCAAAGAAGCATGATATGGTATTGCTATTCACAAAGTTGTTGCCCGAAAGCACAACAATAGTACTTCCTGCCTCAGATCCAATACTTGGACTCATGCTTGTAAATTCTGCCGGCTTTGTATATTCGAATCTATGTTGACTCATTGAGAAGTCTTGCCCATTGACACTAATACCCACTTGTACTTGTCCAACATTTGCCATGGTTGGAGAAACACAAACTAGCTCGTTTGACTCGTCAATACCGGCAGTAGCAATAACATCACCAAACTTGCAATGTGAAACTAGATCTGGAGACTCAGTCTTCAAATTGAATGTAACACGAGTGCCCCCAGTAGTATCTCCAAAGTTGGGACTGATAGAATCTAAGGACAAGTCGACAAAGGTAAAGAACTGCGGCAACCCTGACACTGGTACATTATTGAGTGTAATGTATACTGGAACTGATTCTTGATATGAGTAAGGTGAAGTATGAAACTTCATCAGTGTACTGTTGATATAAGACGACGATACGACATCCTCTCCCAATTTTATCTCCATTTGCGGATGAAATGACTTGCCTGTAATTGAAACATTAACTCCAGCTTCACCCATGGATGGACTTAGTGATGCAATAGACGGAGGTGGAATAACTTCCAAAGGTAGATATGGCAACTTTTCATCCAATACATTGTCATTAGATAGGTGCACTTTGTATGTTTCTGGCTGTAGTCCTTTTGGTAAGTGACACAAGACCTCCGACTCAAGAATAAATGTTGTGTAAGGGCATGGTTGATCATCAATGAAGCAAACCAAGTTTCGATTGACAAAGTTGTTTCCTTTTATCATCAACATCATTGTATTTGTGTCATCATAATTTGCAGTCAATATTGTCGGCTCCAAGTGGTGCAGCTCTGGTATTTCAATTACTTGAACTCGTGCTCGTGATGATGTAATGACCCCATATTGATTACTCAAGAGCTCGACCTGAAACATGCCTGTCGTGGGAAAAGTATGATTACATGTCGCTATTCCAGAAGAGATGCTTGCACTACTTTCTGATAATCCAACACGGCAGCTAATGTCATCATTTGCTATAACGTCAAAGTTCTGGCCTTGAATGGTGATAGATTTTTGTGTATTTGTCTTGATAATCACTTCGGGTTCAACTTTTACGAGATAAGGCCGCTCCACATAAGTAAACGTCATGTTATCATCACCATGGTAAACTTGTACATCTTTTGATGCATCAATAACCTTAAATGGTACAGTGTCAAATTGTTGCATGTTCCAAGGACTCGTGCAAATGATTGATGTGTTGGATACAGAAATAACGGGCACTTTTCTCGTTCCAAAGGTACAACTAGCACGTTGAAGATTGAAGAACCCACTACCAAACACCGTAATGTTCGTATCATGTATCCCTTTGGTTGGAGATATATAAGACACACGAACTTCATTCTCTTCAATTAGTTGAGAATGTTGCCCATCTAGCGCCTCGCTATCATCATCATCAGAATGATACGTGAATTGAACTGCTTCATAAGAACTATCTTCTTGGCCGTTTGCTGAGATTGAAAAAGCAACACCAGTAGTCTCATTGTGAGAAGGAGATTCACACACACCAACACCAAAGTCATCTGTTGGCTCTAACTTCACTCGTTGTTCACCAAACAAGCAAACAGAGTGTTTGCCAAGTGGGTGATTTGTCGTTACTTGAACCAAAGTACCGCCATCAAGTGGACCTCTGAGTGGTCGAACAACAAGTAATTGCAAAGAATCCTCCAGGTACTCAAACTCCATTTCATCTCCTCCTCCAATACAGTCATAACTGTCAAAGCACAACCAAACAGATTTCTTCCCAGATTGAACGGGTGTATAGCCACAAAGTATCTCATTCGGACTAGACTCTGGATTGAATTCTGCACTAGTAAACTTTGTATCAAAGAGACAACGATATGCAAATGAACTATCAAAGCCTGTGCCCGATATTGTTACCCGAGTTGATCCCGATGTCGAACCATAACTTGGGATGATTGATGTGACTGTGAGATCTTGATGGATATTCATTGAATCATCACTATCACCAGTGATTGAAGTCCAATGTACACCGCCATTCATTGATATAGAAAGTGGCAAGTTATTCTCGGGTTCGATTGAGCTGCCTTTATAGTGACAGACTACTTCTGTATCCGATATCCATTGTGCTTCAACCTCATGCTCTCCAAATCTGCACTTGATATCAGTTGAGTTGAAGAACAAACTACCAGTGACTTTAATATCTTTAGAGAATCCTGAATATAATGTTGTTGGTGTTACTGAAGTAATGATTGGTTCTTCATAAAAAGTAAAAGGTATCTCTTCTGCACTAATCTCGATTGATGTATTTGTAGACTTGATAATCAATGACGTTTCCTCCGGCTCATCCCATGATGGTATTGTACATTCGATTGTGTTGCTGTGTAATATTGTTGCTGGCATCTCTAAATCATTACCGAAGATGCAGACATACGATTCGGCTTGTAATCCACTGAGCTCTACTATTATGACTGTGCCACCATTGACGGGAGACGATTCAGGGATCATAGATATCACTTGCAAGTCTTCATGATAGTAAAAGTCAAGGCCGGTCTCGATACTGGAGCCATCTGGGTCGATTAAACTTAGTTGATACATCCCCACTTGATCAACGGCTGGAGTAATGCAGTGAATCTCAAATGTAGAAACAAACATAGCTGGAACCGAATATCTTCCAAACTGACATTTCCACCCAACCTCGTTTGTGAATCCTTCACCAAGGATCTCAACTTCTACCCCTCCAAGTTTTGAACCAAAGTTAGGCTCGAGGTTTGATACGGAGATAAAGGAGAAGGATGTCGATACATTGACAAAATTCAAACAGTCGTTGCTATACGAGACAATGACATCGCCCACTGCAGACGATGGCGGTGCTACACAACGAACCATTGCCCATGATAACCATTGAGCTTGAACAATCGTAGACTCTCCAAATCGACAACAAATCGTGTCTTCATACATGAAACCATCACCAATGAGAGTAACTTGAGCTCCACCAGTGTTTAGATCACGAGTAGGTTTCATAGATGTTACTGTTGCTCGAGGAACGTATTCCAACCAGACAGGACTACTAGACACGTCAACACCATTAACTGTTACTCGTAATGCTAATTCACTCGGAGCAGTCATTTGTGGAGATGGGCATTGTAATTTAGTTGATGATATATATTCTGCTTGCACATGAATTGGCTTGATTTGTCTGTTTTGAAAAATGCATGCTAAATCATCAGTATTATTCTCAAACCCAGAGCCAGTTACATTCAATATTGTTCCCCCAGCTTCGTCTGACCATGTAGGACTGATTGAGTATACCTCCGCAGGTGAGATGTATCGATATTCAACAGAGCTTGGAGTAAAGTCCGCTCCTCCGTTCAAGCTGATTGAAACCAAGTGTGATGATCCTGGCTTGCCAACTACACTAACACATGAAACCGATTCTTCGTTATTGACTGATCCAATAACTTCAACATCACCAAAGCGACATAGAATACTATCCTGATTGTTCACATGTTGGAAACCAGACCCATACACATTGACTGATGTACCTCCATGTGATGCTCCAAATGTAGGGTAGATTGATGATATTACTGGATGATCATAATAGAGAAAGTTTACCGCACTTGACGTGTAATAATCAAAACCATTGAGGCTCAGAGTCACGTTAGTTGTTCCTTCACTCTCACTTGCAGGCGTGATGCATGAGATTTCAGTCTCACTTATCCAATCACCATGTACTACTTGATCACCTTCTTCATTACTAAATCTGCAACGCAAAGTATCTCCATTAACAATTCCACTGCCAATTAAAGTAACTACCGTCCCTCCATTAACCGGGCCACTACCAGGTCTAATGGATGATACGATTGCATCTTCAATAAACTCAAAACTAACAGCACTAACAGTATCATCAACACCATTAATAGTTGCATGAACAGAAACAAATGTAGGTTTCTCAACCGCTGGACTTGTACATGATAATTGAGTTGATGAAATGTATTCTGCATCAGTTGTTAATACAGTGTGATTCCGATATTGACGAAAGATGCATTGCAACTCGGTTGTATTCTCAAAATGTTGTCCATCAAGTGTTAGAATAGATCCTCCCATGACACTTCCCTTTGTTGGCCAGATTGATTCTACTAATGGTGGTGCAGTATATCGAAACATGACAGGTGATTTAGATGTATCAATTCCATTATTGAGACTCAATGATATAATATGAGATGCTGCCACAATTCCAGGGGGTGTAATACAAGTTACTTCTTCCTCATTCATCCAAAGTGTGGGAACACTAACATCACCTACATGACATGTTAAACCAGGTAAGTCCACAAAAGACGAGCCATGTAGTGTAATAGTTGTACTTCCCAATATAGATCCAAATGTTGGGAAGATTGATTCAATAATTGGTTTTTGATAATAATGATATTGTAATGGAAATGATTTAGCCATTAACATACCATCCATTTCAAGGCTCAAACTAACATTTGCAACACTACTCCATTCAGGTGATATACAGAGTATTTCATTGGGTGACATCCACTGAGCATTCACAGTGTAGGCCTGCTGTACTTCATCATTATCTGTTTCATTGTTGTTACTACCATCACCAAAGACGCAAGTCCAATTATTACTATAATTATTAATATCACCACCGACATTTAATACTACATTCGTACCTCCGTCTGTAGGCCCACCTTCGGGAAATATTGATGTGATTTTATATTCAGTAGTAATTGCATTGTCCACTGAATTATTGTCATCAGCAGTAGCAACGACATGTTGATGATCGATGATAACATTGGCAATGCAGTTTGATAATAAAATTGCCGCCGTTGTTATCTGCATCATCAAATTCATTATTATAATAAATGAATATGATGGCCGGCCGTAGCCATAGTTGAGAGGAGTTAATATATAGTTGTTGGTTGATTATTGAGGGAGAGTCCACCGCCCGATGTGTATTGTCTTGTCTTTTTTGAAGTGTATGTATCGTGTACGAAAATACGGAATCTAAGACTGAAAGTACGATTTTGAGTTGGGGCGGGGGAATAAATGTTAAAGACATCACTTTTCTCATTATGTATCAATGCATTGGAACATCAGATTGTATTCGGTGAAGCATTTGGGGATGATATGCCTTGTTGTTACCATATGATATTGTTGTATTTTCATAAAACATCGCATGTAACATATTGTAATATGTATGAGTGTCATATAATGCGCGGCGCCTTTTGGCCATATTATACTCTACCCACCTCTACTCTATTCTAAAGAAGTTCATTGTATTGGTAGTAGTTTGATCACATACTTCTGAGAAGGGCACATCTATTGTTTCAGCCAGCTTTCGTGCCACATCTATACAATCAGCAGGCTCACTTGATCTCTTCTTCCTCTTGAAGGACATATAGGGAGCATCTGTCTCTAACATAATCTTCTCAAGAGGTAAAGAAGGTAGAAGTTCTCGCAGTGGAGCACCCCTTTCCTTCTTACAGATTGTACCAGTAAAGCCAATGTAATACCCTCTGTTGATGTATTCCAATGCCTCTTCCTTTTCGCCAGTGAAGCAATGTACTACAATGGGAGGTAGGTCTTCATTTACTTCTTCTTTAACTTCATCGAATACTTTGATTAGATCAGAGTGTGCTTCTCTTTCATGAACAAACAATGGTTTGTTTAATTCTACTGCCAGCTTGATTTGCTCACGAAATGCACGTCTTTGATCATCAGGTGTTGAAAAGTTACGATTATAATCTAGCCCACATTCGCCAACAGCGACTGCCAATGGATGTTCTAACATTTCTCTCATTTCTTTTATACTTGTTGTATCATCAAAAGTTTTTGCATCATGTGGATGTATCCCGATTGTGGCATATAGATTTGCTGTTTTAGTTTCATTTAACCACTCTTGTGCTATTTGCAAACTCTCTTTTGATGTTTTGATACATGTACCGGTCAATAGCATTTTAGTGACTCCGGAATCTATCGCTCTTTGTACTACCTCACGCCAATGTGTTTTAAATGCTTTATGTGTCAGATTAATTCCTATGTCTACTACTACTTCCTTCATATTATTAGTATCTGATGTGGTGGTCATAGAGGATAGTGATAAGTGACGATGTATGATGTGTTTATTGTTCTCCAATGTCGTAAAGCTTTTGCAACGAGTGCTAAGAAGAAGAAGGATGATCAACGTATGCAAATCATATGATGTGGTCATATGCATATGTTGTGATGTGTGATGATGTATCTATGATGATGTGTCTGTTGCTGTGAAACTTGTGCAGTAAGTGATGGTTATAAAAAGGATTATTAACTCGGTATAATTAAGTATACATTGCAATATAATACGCCTCTATCTTCTGCTTTGTGGTAGCGAAGATGCAGTGATAGCGTGGATTTTGAGCGGGAATTGGGCGGCGGTTTGTGAAGACTTTGACCTATGCATTGCAAACCCTCCACTACTATTGTAGGTAGGTAGAACATTATCCAGAGGCAAGTTATTATTGCAAATCATTCATAAAATACTGCCAAGAATACACTATATCCATAGGAAGCCATCTGCCATCATTCAGTCATAGGTAATAATACGATACCGTATAAGTACAATAAGATACATCACATCATACATATACCCAAATACAATTGCAGAAACATCATGAGTAGTGAAACTACAGCCGCCACTAAAACAGCAGCAAACTCCAATACTGATACAACAAATACCGGAAGTTTAGACCTTGTTGTTAAATCAGAATATATCTTATCTGAACGTCCAGCATGTTTAGCCGCGCCTCCCCCCGTTGAAGAACGTACCAAACTATCAGATGCTAATAATGATAACAGAGATAATAATAATGAAAGTAAAAGATCTAAGAAGAATAAAGGACAAAATAAGAAACGTCCACGAGATAATCGTATTGCCTTTGGAGATAAGGTATGCCTAGCCATTGTACGAGGTCAGCCATGTCCATTCCTAAATACTCCAAAGGGGTGTCGGTATAATCATAATTTAAAGGAGATATTAGCTAATCGGCCTATTGATATTAGTGACGGCGAGAATGGTGCTGCATGGTTGAAAGGGGGTTGTCCTTTTTGGAATGCTAAGGGGTGAGTATGCTTTTATTATTTCGTTGGTTTGTTCACATGTGATATGTTGGTGTCTTTTTGACTCTATGTTCATATTTGTATCTTGTATACTCATATACGTTTCACACTCATATATTTATACATATTTATATATGCTACTATACATTGCAGGTTCTGCGACTTCGGTGTTATGTGTAGATTAGGATCATGTCATGTAAATATGAGTACGGGTCAAAATCTGTGCAGAGTGATTGAGAGTGAAAAAGATACAGCAGTGGTTGATACCCCAAAGGAGGAAGAAGATGTACCAAAAGATACAGTCAAAGAAGAAGAAAAGGTCGTTGATGAAAACAAGGGAGAAGAAGATGGAGCCAAGGTTGAAGAAGATAACATCAAGAATCAAGAAGATGCAGCAAAGAAAGAAGAAGTTAAAGTCGAGAAAGAGGAAGATGCAGCAACTAAGTCAACACCCGCAGCGGGTACTATGCTTGGGCACCATGCTGAGATTATGAATGTGCTTTCCAAAGAGACGCAAGTGAAACTCCGCAAGAACAAGTACCCATTTGTTTGTAAGCGTCACTTTGAGGTACAGAAAGGTGGTGGGCCGCCTACTATTCAAACTTCTACGCCGGCAGTGATACCATCAAAGCGTAAGCTTATTGACTTTCGTAATAAGGTTTATATTGCACCATTAACGACAGTGGGTAACTTGCCCTTTCGTCGTATCATGAAACATTATGGTGCTGATATTACTTGTGGTGAAATGGCACTTGCCGATCAATTGTTGGGAGGGAAGCCATCCGAGTGGGCATTGTTAAAGAGACATCCATCAGAAGACGTTTTCGGGGTTCAGATTGCAGCTGGGCATGCTGATCAATATACTCGTGTTGCAGAAGTGCTGGCCAATGAACCGAGTATGGATATTGACTTTGTCGATCTTAATCTTGGTTGTCCTATTGATATGGTTTGTCAGAAGGGAGCCGGGGCAAGTTTGATGTTGAGGGAGAAGAAGTTAAAGGCTAGTTTGGAAGGAATGCTTAAGGTGTTACCATGTCCAATAACAATCAAGATGAGGACTGGCTGGAAGGAGGATCAGCCGATTGCTCACGAGTTTCAACCAAAGATTCAAAGCTGGCAGATTGATGGAGTAGGCGCTTTCATGGTGAGAACAGTCATCTTGCTTGGTGTTCCTCGGCTTGAGTATATCTTATTTTAACCTGTGTCTTATTATCACTTTCCAAAGATTCATGGCCGCAGTCGTCTTCAGCGATATTCAAGGCTTGCAAATTGGGACTATATATCTCAAGTTGCTTGTAGTCAATCACCTGATTATCCGCAAATACCCATGATTGGTAACGGTGATATCTTTTCGTATAGTGACTATGAAGAGAAGATACTGAATCAGATTAGCAGGAGAGATGAAGAGGAAGATAGCAAGAAGAACAACTTAATTCCTTGCGCAATGCTTGGCCGCGGGGCTTTGATCAAACCATGGCTCCCTACCGAGATTAAAGAGAAGCGTAATTGGGATATATCTGCTACTGAAAGATTAGATATGCTGAAGGACTTTGTGAGATTTGGACTGGAACATTGGGGAACAGACCAACAAGGAGTAAACCATACTCGTAGGTTCCTTCTTGAGTGGATATCATTCCTGTATCGATATGTTCCTGTGGGGTTGTTAGAGGTACTTCCACAACAAATGAATCAACGACCGCCTCTACACATGTGTGGAAGAAGTGATCTGGAGACGCTTATGATGTCAAAGAATTGTGCCGATTGGATTAAGATTTCGGAAATTTTACTCGGGCCTGTGCCAGACGGGTTTCAATTCGAGCCAAAGCACAAAGCCAACTCTTTTGTAAAAAAGTAGATTGTGCTGTATGTGGTTCAGGGTTGTAAAATAACTAGGATTTATTGTGTTACAATTCATTCATGCTTCTTCTACTTCCTCTTCGTCCTCTTCTTCTTTTGCTTTCTTTGCTTCTGCAAGTGCTTTCCATATGAAAGGGTCATGAATCTTAACTCCAAGAGAAGGCCATCTAATATCTGGCAGCTCATCCCACTCTGATTTTCCTTCTTGTGTACTCCTAACTGGTAACATGAAAACCAAATTCTCATCAACTGTCCAACTCACCTTACGAACAAAGATTGCTCCGCTATCTTTAATATCACCAAGATCATATGTACCTAAAAAGTATGGTCCCCATGCCTTCGCTGGGCCTTCACCATCGGTAACCTCTCCAAATCTAGGAGGGATGTCATATAATGGATCTGATGATGTATACTTGCCCCAGGCGTTGGGATTATTCTCATCCATTCGTTCATATCTCAAATAATACATACTTGGATACTGTTCTAATGCTCCATCATCATTAAGTTGTGGAATTGTATCCTTGAATGGAGAGTTCATCAGTATTGTAGAGAAGAATGTCTCGTCGGTCATTAATACTTCAGTCTCGATTAATGTCTCCTTCAACACATTACCCAAGCCATTTGGATGATCCATACTCCGTATAACATACTCTACAAAGTCATGTGTTAATGCCATCCATTGACTTCCAAAGTAAATGGGTGTCTTAACATTCTTCTTCCATTCACCTGTAACAGCATCTATATAACTTAAAGTCTTGGGTATATTATGTTGAAAGTAATGTGATCGTTTCATTGTATGTTTCGGAAAGTCAAATATGGATGTGGGTACTAATCCGGTAGCACAAGATGATGACGTGACAAAGTTTGTATTACCCAATGGACCATTGATAGGTTCAAATAGTTGTGATATACGTTGTGCAGTTATAACTGGTAATGTATCTCCACTAAGATTGATAAAGACATCCCACATTGGTGATGATGAACCACTAAGTTTGGTATTATAATGTGTAAGATAGTCCATTGCCCATATAGTAGGATCATTCATACTCCATTTACTCCACTCTGGTGCATAGTGAGAATGTACTTCCAATATTGTTGTTGCATTAGTATTTGAATTGTTATTAGTGATTGTTTTGGTATCTTCTATTCGATTCCTTATACATGCAGGAGTAGCATGACACGCATCAACATACTTTCTTAATGTAGAATCATGATATAAGAATTGATTCTTTATACTTGCATCCTCTACTGTGTCATCTCGAGAGGATATACCAACTCGTTTATCAACATGTATTAATATAATTGCAGTGTTGCCCGGATGTGATGTTTCCATTAATGCCTTGAGTAGATATGCACCATCTGATAATGTTCGTTTATTATGTACTGATATTAAATATGCCATTCTTGCAAATGGTATATGTTGTGATTCATCATTGTAGTTTGCTTCATTGGCTGGACAATTGCAAGTGGACCATTCATCTTCTTCTTCATTGTCGTTTGTGTTTGCTACCCCCGCATCGGGGAATACCAAGAACACAAAGAGTAATAATATTATACGGTAGATGATAATCATATTTATGATATATACCACTCCATTAATAGAGTACAACCACCAACTACCAACCGCCTGCAACACACACTTGCTTTGTGAAGTTGCATTATTTCAATTTTCACAATATTCCACTTGTAAGCAAAACACCTCTTTTGGGGCAATTTACAACTTATGAAGAGTTGCAATACAATATAATAATATATAGAGGAACTATGTATAGGGCTAGGAGTGATTGTACTGGCTTGATATAGTGCTTGATACTTGCATTGATTTTATATCTTTACGGGGGTTTGCAGTTTGATATCAGTTCATAAATAACACGGTGATAACAAGAAGAGTATATATTATTATCTAGTAACACAAGAAGTACAACTTCATAACTTCATAATATTGATAAAGTATGAACGTTATTAATGAGATTGGACGAATCAATGCTTTAGAACTCGAAAAAGGTCTAACACATACATCCGGTAGTTGGCATACAAAGTATAAAGATTCATCATGGGTATATGCTGGTAACTTACCAAACAATTTAACAGAAGGTGATGTGATATGTATATTATCTCAATATGGCGAGATTGAAGACATGCATTTGGTACGTGATAGTGATACTGGAAAGAGTAAAGGATTTGCATTTGTTAAGTATGAAGATGCACGTAGTTGTGTATTAGCTGTGGATAATCTAACTGGTTCTATTGTATTAGGAAGGACATTACGAGTTGATCACGTGGAGAAATATCGACTTCCAAAGCATGTACAGGAAAAGGAAGATGGAAAGGCCGCCAATGGAGATGGTGATGATGGAAATGATATACATGAGGCCGGTCATGCATATAAAGACCAAGAACTAGCAAGCTCTTTCAATATACAACAAGGTCATGATTTGTTTGCCCCTCCGCCACAACAACAACCAAAGAATGAGAAACAGGAACAGTCATCTTCCAACGCTGGGGATATTGGCATGGGTGCAGGTGATGACAAGGAAGAACGTAAAAGACGAAAGGAGTTGAGAGCCCAAAAGAGAAGAGAAAAGGAAGAGCACAAGCGTCGGAAGGAGGAAAAACAAATGAAGAAGAAGAAACACAAAACCAAACATAAATCTTCACACATGGGATAGATGACAATACGGCATTTGATTATAGAGGTATAACATCTAATTGTAATAATATACCACAACTAATTATTAACATCATTATTCTATCCCCAATTGTCTCAAGATAGGTCGCATCCCATATTGCAATTATATTTGCATATCATTCATCTTTCACCCCATCCCAACACATGCAAAACAATTCCTACCTTTTAATTAGTGTTAGGATCATACGCCTTAGCTTCCTCCGCCAATGCATCATATAAATCCTTTCCATCAATTTCTTTACCATCATTCTTCTTATCCTTAATTAATACACAACTCGTAGGCCGTTTAGTACATGCCGCGGCACCCAAATCACGCTTAGATGGTACAAAGATATATGGTATATTATGCTCTTCCAACAAAACAGGTAAGTGAGAAATGACATCGATGGGGAATACATCACCGGCAAGTATTGCCAATCCTTTATCACCCTTACGTAATCCCTTAACTAACTCTTTCACACCACGACGGAGACATTTCGATTGTGATGCCTTGCGTACTAATTTATGTGCCTTCTTTGTTGATTTTTTAGATGCTAGTGGTGACGATATAATGTTTATTGCCAAGCATCGTTCTTCATATGTTGGTGTATTAGTATCAGAGGCGGCTTTCTCTGATGTACTGTCAGTGGACTTCCTATCCTTCTTAGATGTTTTCTGTTTTTTCTTTTTTGGGCCTTCTTCGTCACTCATGGTTGTAATAATTATAAAATGAGATGCATTTAATTATAATATAGAATAAACTGGGGGATTGCAGCCGCGGCAATCTATGTGATATTTATTGATATGATTGATTTGCAACGCGATCCGCAGTTCGAAAAATTTAGTGGAGGATACCGAATACTCGGCTCTAATTGACATTTGAGCTCAAGTACTCCACAGCTTGCCGCACCGGTCGACAATACAACCATAAAGATCATACGAGTAAATTGAATAGATATTACTAAACAAAAGTATATACTATAGGTTTATGTACCATCATGGGCAAAAAGAAGAATAAGAACAAAACCAGTGATGCAAACAAGCCATCTAAATTTCAAATTTGGAAATTAGCATCAAGACCACATACATTAACAGCAAGTATAGTACCAGTTATCGTTGGGTATGCATTAACTATCCAATTAATAAGAGATAATTCCAAGTTGTTAATTAGTCAACGATTTCTATCATGTGCCTTTGGTAGTCATGGTAGTGAGGAGGATACCAATAATGATACAGGAACATGTAGTAATATTGTACATGAGGATATCACATCTATATCTTTATACAATTTCGATATAGGTATACTAGCATTGCAATTTGGTATATTTGCATGTTTAATACAAATTTCCACAAACCTTCACAACGATTATGCTGACTTCGTGAAGGGAGCTGATAATGATGACCGTGTCGGACAAGCTCGAGCTACACAAAGAGGTTGGTTAACTCCATATGAGACTTGTCGAGGATGCGTATTATGTATGTTATCGGCATTATTAGTTGGTATTGGAATGATATTTATTAATGGATATGGTTTGATACCGCCAAGTAATGAGCAACAACGCAACTGTATTGATGATGGGACAGAGTATTATGATCCATTCATGATCTTTATAGTATTATCATCGTTGTTTAATGCTGTGGCGTATACCGGCGGGCCATTTCCATTGGGATATATCGGTCTTGGTAATATATCAATTGGTTATTCGGGGTTAGGTGACTTGTTCGTCTTTCTATACTTTGGTATAGTGGCAACTCTTGGAGTTCCATACTTGTACTTAACAAAGGTGGCATGCTTCTCATTCAAGAGTCAAAAACAACACTTACTAGAAATGTTATATTCGTCATTACTGCATTCGATACCGATTGGTTTCTTGGCAACTGCAATAATTGTTGTTAACAATCTACGTGATCGACATACTGATATCAAGGCTGGGAAGAAAACAATGGCTGTACGATTCGGTAGTAAGTTTGCAAAGATTGAATATCTTATATTAGTTGTTGGTAGTTATGGATTCTGTATCTACTTTTGGTTAGTCGAACGAAGACGAGAGGAATATGGGTTGTCAAATAATGCATACTTGACATTGCTACCACTTCTTTCCTTTCCTTTGGCGATACCACAATTGAAAGCTGTGTCGTTTGGGGGCAAAGATGGACAGGCCTTGAACGATCATGTCGGTGGAACGGCCCAAGTACAAATGATATATTGTATATTGATGGCATCTGGATTGATGTATTCTACTGTAGCTGGGTGATTGTTGGCGTCGATGTGAACTTTTGCGGCAGACGACTCGCTCTTTGTGGTAGTATTGTATGCGCTTCTCTCTGTCAGGTGTGAAGTATGAGAGTACTCTGTCCCCTAAGGAGATAGATAAAGCAAATAAAGAATACCGTACTCTGCATACAAGGATCATTGGCACTCGCTCAACTAAGTATGACTATACGTACCAATATCTGCTGCAAAAAAAGTTAGGCCGACAGAGGGATCGAACTAACAGACAGAGGCATTCAGGAAAAAAACCTCGATTTTCTGCCAACTCTCAGGCAAGTTTGGCCATCAAGTGAGGGCATAACAGCATGCAGGTGCTATAATAAAAGATGATTGGCATTACCTAGGTATATAACAAGGTCAGTAACACCCCCAGCATGATTTTAGGGCCCTCTGTCATACTTTTACAGCACCATGTTGGCGGATTTCTTGCCTCAGATCTCAATTCCTGCCGACACTCAGGCAATGTTTGGCCAACAAGTGGGGGTATGCCATCATGTAGGTGCTGCAATAGTGGTTGTTTGGCATTGTATAGGTGTATAACAAGTTGATGAACACTCTCAGCATGTTTGTAAGTCCATCCATCATACTTTTACAGCCACATGTAGGCAGGTTTCTATTTCTTTGCGCACCTCAGTAGAGTAGGGGGAAATTAACTGCAGGGTAACACATGGCGTGGCTATGTGGTGATGATGTAGTACCAGCCAGCCACCAAAGAATGTCTGTTTATCATTGTCTAGGTGTATAACAATATCAGTAACACCCCTAGCATATTTCTAGGGCCACATGTGGGCACAGGTTTCTTGCCTCGGCCTCAGATCAGGAAAAAGTATCTCGATTTTCTGCTGACTCTCAGGCAATGTTTGGCCATCAAGTGGGGGTATAACAGCATGCTGCAGGTGCTACCAGGTAGTTATATGGCCCTCAGTTCCCCCACACAGCATCAGTTATTCTGGTGTGTGTGCGCGCAAGAGCGCAAGCACACACCAGTTTGTCAACCCCCCCCCCCAAAAATAGGTGCCTCAGTTGATTTTCTAACACCCACATTTTATGTCTTAAATGGAAAGTTTACTTGTTTAGCTTTCCAATGGTGGGTAGAACATGCATGAAAAGCAACCATTGACTGAGATGTGAGTATATGGAGAATGAGCGTGGGGACTGAACTCACGACATCTCGAAAACGTTAACCACCTTTAACAGCTATCCAGCTAAGTGGGTTCCGGTATCCTATACATTAGCAGCCTACTCCCAACTTGCAGCCCCTAAACGGAGGTGATGTGGTAGGAGGCTGCTCTAACTTCCTTAGTAGAAAATGATCAG
>Ga0214479_100632_pt1 | contig 19344 bp, 22 predicted proteins | sample M1_20Mar14CPVII9_5_FD_165054 | JGI IMG/M metagenome (GOLD analysis project Ga0214479, IMG submission 165054) | Marine eukaryotic communities from Monterey Bay, California, United States - M1_20Mar14CPVII9sort6BwellE14 | ecosystem: Environmental > Aquatic > Marine > Unclassified | place: USA...
TAAAACTAAGAAGAGCCTCAAGTGATCGAGGAGCTGCCTCCATCAATGCAAACATTACACATTCTTTTGCCTCAATTGGAGATGGGCAATTTAAATTGGCCCATGGTACATTTGAATGTGCCTGTGCAATCATTCCCAGGGCAGAGCAGGCAGCCATATGTTCCAAGTCATACATGGTACATCCTTGTTGAAACAAATATTCATGTTGGGCAAGACCTGCATAAAACATATCGGATAATCCCAACATAACTGGAAGATGCGCGTTTCACAGTGTATGAAGATGAAAGAGAGATGATTGTAACATATGTTAGTAAATGTGGGTTACAAAGGAATCAAAGTAGGCAGATGAAGGTCAAATGAGTAGCTAGAACACTTCATTCAAATCACATATGCATAGATAAAACAATACAAACGCGGACTTTCCTGTACCAATTGGGTCAAGTTCATCATCAGGGAAATCTAATAGCTGAACTAACTTTTGAGTACGGTGATATAAGGGTTCATCATTGTAACAAATTCCTCTTCCGTTTCTGAACTTCCCGAATGTTCTCTCCTGTGTTTGTTGAAAGGTTAACTGTTCACCAAATAGACTCATCTTGTACATGCTCATTTCCATATATTCAGGATGGGGCGTATCTTCTGGTTGTATAACTTCATGAACTGCTTTACCTTGCATTCCCATCGACCATCGTCATCTTCCTCAGATACAAGCACCATTGCTTGTTTACCATTTAGTTGCTTACCAGTTTCACTTTGTAATCCATCCAAAGTAACAATACGACCTATAAATATTCTTATCTCGTTTTCGATGACAAAGAAGGTTGTCATCTGATCGATGATTATCTAAACTGGCAGCATTACGATCAATTGGGGATCGTAAAGGGCCAAGATTTTCCATACGCTCCAGTAGACTTTTCATTTTATCACTTTGTTCTTTTCCATAAGTATCATCAAGAGTAGGCAATTCACCCATTAGATCTTTCATTGCCTCAAGTCGTTGACTCAATGCATTGATGGCACTAGATTGTGAATTATTAGTACTAGGCGGATTATCTAATATGGCCTTCATTTCATCAAGTTGCTGACGCAGGTCACTGAACGTATTGGGTTGTGCATCATCATCATCATTGGATGGTGGATTATTATCAATGTCAGCAGTGGCAGATGCAGTAGTATTAGAAGCTTGACAATTACTCTGCTTCTTCTTTCCTCCTTTGTTCTTCTTTGATTTCTTACCCATTGTTGTACCTACTCAATATAATATTGATGCCAATATGAGATGAGGTTATACGATTCTCTTTATACCAATATGAGGACTCTTTTGTTTCATCTATTTGTAGGTACAATTGGTACTTGAAAATTATTATGAGTCAAGATGAACCTCTCTTGTGTGATAAGTAGAAAGATGGCCGCTGCCAAACTACCACTGATACTTGATCTAATAACAATACTGCCGGTATATGAACTACTATATTGTCGATTTAGAGCGCTCTATACTAGCCTACATCGCGCGCCCTACAACATAATAAGGGGATTTTGGGGGATGGTATCCTAAATGAAGATTTTTTTTACTTTAATAACTGCACTGTAGTGCACTGTAACCAGTGTAGTGCATTGAGGTTTTAGTGCATGAAATCTGCACTAGTGAAGCCCCAAAATGCACGCATGAGCGATAGCGAATGCGGGCATGTGGGGCTGAACGCGTACAGATTTCATGTACTCAAGTCTCAAATGCAATGCACGTGTTACAGTGAGCGTTATTATGTATGACTATGAGAGCACATATTCGAGCACATCATTGCAAAACAACGAGCACCGTGTAATTGTATAGTATGTATCATATCGATATTCATTATGAAACATACTATCTATCAACTACTACCAACTAATGCAATTCTCATAATGTAAGCGAGTGATACCCCTAAATATGCCCTCCTTTTTGCTCTTTTTGATCTCTCTTTAGCGATGTCACAATGCAATTGCACGGTGCAAGTTGTTTTGCACGGTGTACAAGAATATCTGCACTAGGGGTCATACATACAAATGGTTGTTTGTGTTTAAGGTAGTTGTAATGAATGGTCGAGTTTAGTAGACCCTTCAAATGCCATGAAGTAGTCAAATAGTTAAAATATATTATATATACTAGCAGTGGTAGTGACGGCGGTAGCAGACGGCGTAGTATAAATCGTCAATATTGTACTTCTTTTTTGCGAAGGTGCATCTAACTAATCGTCATTGGGTGGGCAGTGGTAAATATATATAGTCCGCAGGCATATATCACCTACCTGATAAAAAGGTACTCACTATTGATATTTAGTGGGTACAATTACATTAGATTAATACCGAATCAATAAACAAAATGACAACAACATTAGAATTGGAGGCACGGCTTGACAACTTACTTTCTAAAGCCCAAGCAGAGACAGCTAACATTGATCTCTTTGCACCAATCCCCGGAAATGAGGAGTGTCCGATATGTCTCATTCCACTTCCTTTAAATGATCACGAAGTTGTATTTATGTCATCATGTTGCGGCAAACGTGTATGCATGGGGTGTATCCACCAAAATATTTCGACCGAAATAAAAAACAAAGGTAAGCAGAGGAGTAGAGCAGAGATGAAATGTGCCTTCTGTCGACAGTCACCATCATCAGGACAAACAATAAAAGTACTTAAAAAGTTAATGAAGAAGAATATTCCTCAAGCATTCATGGACATGGCCGAAAGGTACAGAGATGGGGATGAGGTGTTTCAAAGTGATACAAAATCACTTGAAATGCGAATTCGAGCAGCTGAAGTTGGGCATGCTAATGGATATATGCATATAGGGAAACATTATTCACAAGGCACTGCAGTGGCACAAGATGAGTCTAAAGCATTGGCATTTTATGAGGTTGCTGCTAAGAAGGGGTCTGTATACGCCCACAAAAGACTTGTATTATTTCATTTGAGAAGGGACATGCAAACGAGTATTGCGCACATGAAAGTAGCTGCATGTGCAGGTGATAAAAAATCAGGTTGATGAAGTTGTACAAAGAAAAGGTAGTATCAAAAGATTATCTGACACAATCACTCCGTGCATTTCAAGCCTCAAACAATGAAGTACAGAGTAAGGATCGTGATGTTGCTCGTTTGCTGGAAGAAGCGCGAAGAAAGGGAGAAGATCCGCCATTACATTTGCTAGGAATTAATGAATTAATGTGAATGTGTAAAGTTGTATTATTATTATTATTGTTGATCTTCTTCTACAATGAAGCACCATTCCACTCAATCCTAAATGGAATATCCTCCAAATGGATTGTTTTTCTTCTATCTTGTGCTCCATTACTAACAAACAATCCCGTCTCCCTCCTTCCGTCCAGTTTTCATCCCATACCCTCTCTAAATCATGTTACCATTGGGAATCTCTTTTATATTAATCCTCCGAGAAGTATATTCTTCCCTATCGGTGGATGGTGTCCGGTGGTATCCTAGGATTAGGATACCAATACCACATTATTTTTTGGACGGGGCTACCTAATACCTATGCTTTGTTGTACGATTAGTTGTGATGTTGGTGGTGTTGAGGTTAGTAGACCCTTCAAATGCCATAATAGTAGTCAAATAGTTAGAATATATTATACATTAACAGTTGTAGTAACGGCGGTAGCGACGACGTAGTATAATACAACACTTCATACAATATAAAGTTTTAACTTTTTTGCACGGTGCACCTAATCGTCATTGGTTGAAGTACCACTCATTACACCACTAAAGCTGACAAGGAGATATATCGAATACAGTCTTATTAGTAGGAGAATATTATATTATATCATCATACTCTTCACAATTATACAGTTCAAACCAACGCTAGAGATAATTTTTTAGTATATACCTAACAGATTATTTTATCATTTGAGTATCAAATCAATAAACAGAATATGGCGATATTAGAATTGGAGGCTCGTCTCAACAACTTACTTTCAACTGCACAAGCAGAGACAAAGAATATTGACATCTTTGCGGCCATGCCCGAAAGAGAAGAGTGCCCGATATGCATGATTCCATTTCCTTTTGAAGATAACCAGAGTGCATTCTCACCGTGCTGTGGAAAAGTAATATGCATGGGATGTACCCACAAATCATTTTTCATCGAGGCAATGAATGGTGATGATGAAAGTAAATGTGCCTTTTGCCGTCAGACGTCATCTGAGAATTACATTAAAGGATTAAAAAAAGCAATGAAGAATAATAATCCTCATGCATTTGTACAAATGGGCTCTAATTATCAATTGGGTACAGATGTACTTCAAAGCGACACAAGATCACTACAAATGCGTATCCGTGCAGCCGAACTTGGCGTTTCTAATGCATATGCAGTGATTGGAATGCATTACGAAGATGGTCTTGGAATAGAGCAAGATCTATCAAAGGCATTGGCATTTTATGAAGTAGCTGCAAAAAAAGGATCCACAAGAGCACACATAGATCTTGCTGAGTACCACGGAGGAAATGGAGACATTCAAAGGAGTATTGAACACTTGAAAGTAGCTGCAAATGCAGGATGCCAAGAAGCAATGGATGATTTGGTGAATGCCTATAAAGATAAGTTGCTACCGAAAGAGGATCTAACAAATACGCTCCGAGCTTTTCAGACTTCAACTGATGCAGTGAAGACTTTGGAGCGGGATGTTGCTTGGTTGATTGAGGAATCACGTAGAAAGGGAGAAACTCCACCTGCCTCTCATATCGAGTGCGCCTTAAAGATCTGGAATTCGGGACGTTGAGTTCATATAAAATGAGGATATGATCGGGAGTTTTTGCATCCATTGGCTTATGAGATAGCTTAAATCTTGTCATCTTTGATGATTAAAGAATCTGTGAATTATATGGAGTAAGTAGGAGAGAGAGTAATATGTAAAGTTGTATTATTATTGTTGATCTTCCTCTTCTATATGAAGCACCATCCACTCAATCCTAAATGGATTGTTTCAATAGCTTCTATCCTTGTGCTTCATTACTAGTCAAACAATCCCATCTCCCATCCTTCCGTCCAGTTTTCATCCAATACCCTTCCCTAGATCATATTACCATTAGGAATCTCCTGTGATGTATTACCAATATGCTCATCCTCCGAGAAGTAGTAATGCTGCAATGCCTGTCTACAAACAATCCTCCTATCTGGATCATACTGCAATAGACAAGTTAATAAATCCGCGGCATTCGTACATCCGAGTGCCTCCATGGGTACAAAGTCAGTAATACGTCGTTATGGCCATTTTGGAAATTCAGGATTGTAATGTGGTAACCGATCAACGCCATGCCAATTGGAATGTGGATTGGGCGTACCTCTGCGTTGGAAGATTTTAATTAATTGATCAATGTCGGACCGGCCGGGGAATAATGGTAATCCGGTAGCCATTTCGGCAAAGATACATCCGATACTCCAACAGTCTACCGCGGCGGAGTAACGGGAGGCACCTAGTAATAGTTCTGGTGCACGATACCAGAGTGTAACAACCTCATACGTGTATGGTCCGTTGGGTAAGCCAGAAAGACGAGCTAATCCAAAATCAGCAAGTTTCACGGTACGCCCATCAGCACTAATCAAGAGCTGTTGTTTGGGAAAAGAAAAGGTTAGATTATTAGATTGAATTTATATCAGTTGTTTGATATGTAAAGAGATCAACTGAAGAGAACTCCCCGATATCCAACTTTTCACAAAAATATCAACATCCAATATCAAACACAAAACAAACATAAACTCACATTATGTGGCTTCAAATCCCTATGCAACACCCGATGAGTATGACAATATCCCACACCATACAATATCTGTTTCATAAAACTTCGTACCATATCATGTGGCAAACCCACCCTATCCCTAATATCCTCACTTTTTTGACGTTGATCCATAAATGTTTTTAAATCATGTGCCACATATTCAAATACTAAATATAATCCACCAGGCGTGGCTTGAATAACATCTAGTAGTTGAACTACGTTGACGTGGTTTAATTCACGTAGTAGTGATATTTCACGTATGACATTGCATGGCACGCCACCCTCGGGTGTGGAGTCTGCGTAGGGGATACGTTTTATTGCAACTGTCCGATTTGTGGAGCGTTGCATTCCGCGGTAGACTGTACCGTATGCTCCTTGTCCGATTAGATCAGTACTGTATATTGTTGATAATGTTTGTTGTGTTTGTTTTTGTTTTGTTGATAGGTTGTTTAATTGGTATGATTTGAGTTGGAAGTTAGAAGATACAGAACACAAGATGTGGAGAGGGCAGGTTAAAAAAAAATGATAGATAGAATAAATCACATACCGTTCATATCCATCCAACGCTGGCTCATCCTCTGGGATAGCATTTGTTGGAGCATTGTTATTAGCGTCTGCCATATTGATTGTAGTTTAGTTTGCAATAGTTAGTGGCGTTGATAGGTTAAAAAGTTGTGGTAGGTGAGATGAGTTTGCAATATAATTTGTCCGTTTAGAGTTGAGTCGGATATCCAAAAATATCTTTTGCAAAGATGAGCATCATTAGAGTAGAGTAGTGGGCTTATCATAATTGAACACCATGGCGGCCTCATCTACAGCCCGTATACTAGGTGCGCATAGCCGTGCCATTAAAAAGGCAGCGGCTCCTCATATACGTAGTCTATCCACACTCTCCTCATCCAACACTAATAACAACAATGGCTCATCATTTCTACCTACTCTTCTTGCAACACTTGGCGGTGGAGCTACATTAGTTGCATACAATTCAACTACATCTAAAGCTCAATGTGAAGAAGCACCACCAAAGATTAATGTAACAAGACGCATGACAATCCGACAAGATAAGAAGCTTGTATCAGCCTTATCCAACATTGGTGCACCCTTCCCACTAACCCCGCCTCATAATAAAGAAGTAAAAGGTCCCAATGGTATACCATCCCGAATTGAACAAGTACGTAAATTACAGAATAATGGTACTAAAGATTCACCATATGATGTATTAGTTATTGGAGGTGGGGCCACTGGTGCCGGAATTGCCTTTGACGCGGTAACACGTACAGACTCCTCTGGTAATTCCAATGTATTAAAGGTAGCATGTATTGAACGTGGTGATTTCGCATCCGAAACATCCTCACGATCCACTAAATTAATATGGGCAGGTATTAAATACTTAGCCTCTGCAGCAGCAGCATTAATATCAGTCAATTTATTAACATCACCAATTAAAACTGTACAAGATTTTTATGGTGAATTTAACATGGTATTCAATTGTCATCAAGAGCGTAAGTATATGTTAGATAAGCAAAAACATTTAACGAATTGGGTACCAATCGTTTGTCCATTTACTGAATGGCATATTTGGCCACCACCCTTTGGGCATTGGTTATTTAGTTTCTTCCCAATATTGGCACCAGCGGTGTTTAAGTTTTATGATGGATTAAGTCAATTTACATGTCCGCCGAGTTTTATCATGGGTAAGAAGGAAAGTCGTAATAAGTTTCCACAGTTGAATGAACAGGATATTAAGTATTGTGCTGTATTTTATGAAGGTGAGTTCGTTGTTATATGTTTGTGTGCATATCTTGTACATGTTGTGCATATCTTGTGCTCATCTATCTTCTACCTGATCTCTCCTCATAGGACAACATAATGATGCTAGAACCAACTTGGCCATTGCCTTAAGTGCTGCCGAGAAGGGTGCCGATATTGCAAACTATGTTGAAATGACCAAGGGTATCTTTGACGATGATGGGAAAGTTATTGGTGTTACGGCATTAGATCGTATTACTGGTGAATCAATGGATATTTATGCAAAACATGTCATCTTTGCAGGAGGGCCATTTACTGATGCCTTAAGACAGAAGGAGGATGGTACCGAGAAGCCTGTCAAGCCTGTAGTTATGGGTGCTAGTGGTTCACATATTGTTCTACCTGGATACTATGCTCCATCTGACATGGGATTATTAGATTACAATACTAGTGATGGAAGATTCTTATTCTTCTTACCCTGGGAGGGAAGTGTATTAGTAGGTACAACTGATAAGAAAGGACCGGCTGAAACACTACCATATCCACCCGAGGAGGAGATTCAATGGATGTTAAAAGAATGTGAAAAGTACCTGAGTGAGGATATTAAAGTCCGTAGGTCAGATGTATTATCGGCCTGGCGTGGATGGCGTCCATTGGCAGCTGATCCAAATGCCAAAGCAGGTGAACAAGTATCTCGTGATCATGTCATCTCTACCAATCCAAAGTCTGGCGTGACTTTCATTGCAGGTGGGAAGTGGACAACATGGCGCGAAATGGCCGAGGATGTGTTAGATAAGGTATTGGGCGATGATCATCCAAAGTGTAACACATTGGATATAGTCTTACACGGTGGAGATGGATACACTGAGAGTTTACCCGTCCAATTGATTCAAAAGTATGGATTAATGGAAGATGTGGCCCAGAACTTAGCCAAGACGTACGGCGGAAGAGCGTGGGAGGTCGTGGCACTATGTAAGCCAACTGGTAAGCAGTGGCCAAGGAATGGTGTCCCACTTGCTGCCAACTACCCATACATTGAAGCTGAGGTTCGGTTTGCATGTCAGGAGTATGCCTGTACTATTGAGGTGAGTGTTATGATACTTTATCTCTGTTTAATTCACATGTATTACACAGGCTAACTTAGTTCCTTCTACTACTTCAATCTACAGGATATCCTATCACGTCGGACACGACTTGCCTTCTTAAACAGTGGTGCTGCAATGGAGGCATTACCACGTGTAGCAGATATCATGGCAGAGGAATTGGGATGGAGCCGTAAAGTTAAGAAGGCACAAATTGAATCCGCAAAAGCATACCTTGAGTCTTATGGAGGCCGTATCCCAGTCGAGGATGCCTCTAGAGCTCTATTACCGACAAGGGAGGAATCTAAAGAGATCTTTAATGATGTTGATCGTGACAATTCTGGATTTCTTGATGAGAAAGAGATAAAGGATATCAGTTTGCAACTTGGTATGGAGCTGTCTACCAAAGAAGTTAAGGCAATCTTTAAGGAGATGGATACCAAGAGAGACGGCAAGGTTGATATTGACGAGTTCCTTGAGTGGATGGAGAAGGAGCATGACAATAGTGGATTCCGACAGGCATTGTCTGTCGGTGTCATGGGTGGAACTAAATGGTTGGATAAAGAGCACAGTGGTGGATCTTTCCTTGGATAGATTAAATATGTGTGTATAGTGCACAGCAGCAATGTACTTAATGTAACAACCCATGTTTGAGGAGCTTTATATTACATCTACTCCACCTCCACAAACGTGGTCACTCGAAGCATTGTGCTGGCGGAGTTTCTCCCTTTCGACTTGATTCCTCAAACAAACGGGCATTTTCCCGATCCTTGCTCATTATTTCACTATTTGTGGCCTGGTATGCACGGAGGGATTGTGTTAAGTCTTCTTTTGATAGAAACTTGTCTTTGAAATACGCCATCAAACCATCAATTGCTCCTTTATCTCCTGCACTTGCAGCTACTTTCATATGCTTAATACTTGTTTGAATGTGTCTATTTTTCCCATGAAAATGAGAAAGATATCCATGTGCGTTTAAGCTCCCTTTCTTTGCAGCTATTTTATGATATTCCAATGCTTTTGACGTATCTTGTTCCACTAAAACACCTTCTTCGTAATACAATCCTAACTTTCCAAAAGCAACAGCATGACCAAGTTCAGCAGCACGAATATACATTTCAAGTGACTTTGTTTCACTTTGAAATACCCAATCACCCGTTTTATAACATCTGGCCATTTCAATAAACGCATATGGGTCGTTCTTTTTCATTAGTTTCTTCAGTGATTTAATTCTTTTTTGTCCTGGCGCTAATGTTTGTTGACAAAAGGCACATTTCTGCTCTAGTATCCGTTTACCTTTCTTTAAACCGGTTATCATATTTTTGTTTATGCATCCTTTACAGATACGTTTTCCGCAACATGATAAATATATAACTTCATTGGAATTAGGAAGCGGTATAAGACATATGGGACATTCTTCTCTTTCTGGTATTGGTGCAAAGATATCAATGTCTATTGTTTCCTCTTGAGCTGTGGAGAGTAAATTGTCAAGCCGTGCCTCTAATTCTAATGATACCATTTTGATCAATGTAACACTAACAATTCAATATAATATGATATGATACAATATAACTACTAAGACCGAGCAATAATACCTAATAATACTAATGGACTGTTAATAGAGTCAAGAATTGTTTCCTAAATATTTGTTGAAAGCAATCACAATAATTTAATAATTTCAATTTGCTGCACCGACAAAACAAAACTTTTTTAATTAGTTAGTGGTATCTGATAATATCAAGATCTAACCACCACCACTGCCACCACCACCGCCAACTAATATTGCAATAATATCTGCTGATACTAAGAAGATGAAGCATCCAAGCCAAGTATTGTTCATTACTGCCAATCTCTGCCATCACAAATCACAATCTACGTTAAAACTCCGTACTATAGAATAATTTTTTCTGTATTAGACGTACATAGTACGAATAATCGTAATCCTACTTATGGCTTCAAAATTGGTGGATGGCGGACTACTACCTAGCTTTCAATTAGCCGCCCATCAGCCGACAAACAATACAATGCACAATAATGGGTGCAACAACACAAGAAGAAATAGCAAAGCAACACCAAACAGCAATTAAAATAATACAAAGTAATAAACCATGTATATCACGTATAAATCATGGTGAGGTACCATTATCTTGGAAGTTACAACCTACTTGTACTTTATCTCCTCAAGTCGCCAATGGAGTGGATGATAATGGAGGCGAGAGTAGTAGTAGAGGGAAAGAAGGAGAGGAAGAAGGGAGGGGTATTGAAGTTGTGAATGTTGACTATCCTACTTGGTGTGTCTCTTCTCGTAAGTTGTTGTTGATTATGTTTGATGTTTGTTATGTCAGTTTTTGTTGCAATCGTCTCCTCTAATCAACTCATATCATACACTACGTCGTTTCTATACTTCGTTCTATCCATTGTAGGCGGCCAAGTGGATGTGTCACCAATAGTCAAGCTAATAACCGAGGGTGTAAATGAGCCTGCCGAATCTTCATCGTCATCGACAAGCAACAACAGTAATACACCAAGCTGGCAAATGAAATCACCACACAACAACAAAGTCAAATCAAAGTCATCCAAACTCTCAAAGAAGAAGAGCAAACCAACATCATCAACAAATCTCTGGTCAGAAACAACATCATCAACCAACAATGTACAAATAACCCGACCCTCCCACGATGCATGGGGTATTAAAAAAATCATACTAATCTTCTGTGACGATTTACTCCACACTATCTATACATTACCCTATTATCAAAAGTATAATAAGATTGGTAAAGAAATGAAAAAGGCAATACAACCTATATTAGATGTATTGAACATTGATGAATATCAGGTTGTTCGTTGTTTATTGGCGGGAATGCCATGCGGAGTGACTATACCTGTACATCATGATACAGGCGAGTGGGTGAAGCATACACATCGTATCCATGTTCCGATTATTGTTACCAATCCTAATGAGGTGTTATTCCAATGTGGACTAACAGAGGATACACTTGAAAGAATAGATGTCACACCAGGACATGTCTTTGAAATGAATAATCAAGCCAAACATACAGTTACGAATGGTCAATCGAATGGTGAATATAGAGTTCATTTGATATTAGATTATGTCCATCCAACTTATTTCCAACAACGTATACAACAGAATTGTCCAATACAAACTGTTAATTTGTCACCCGGAGAAGTATTGACACAAACACGACGATCAATTGATCGTGTATCCAATGCTGGAAGTAGGAATCATCCATCCTATTTAATAATAGGTGCTCAAAAGGCAGGAACTACCAGTATGTATGATTACATTAATCAACATCCATGGGTGGTACGTGCCAAACGTCGTGAGACACATAACTTAGATTGGAGATACAACACCTCATTACAAAATACAAACGAACGTCGTAAACATTGTTTAAGTTTCTATCACGTTGAGGGTATGAAGCCATATCCAAGTTTAATCACTGGTGATTCAACTCCATCATACCTATTAGATTATTATCGTGTCATACCCCGATTAAAAGAGTGTTTTGTACATGAACCACAATTAATAATAATGGTACGTGAACCGATTAAACGTGCGATTAGTCATTATGTCATGGTAACGAGTTTAGATGGCACACCAGAACAATTGGCTGTACGTGGTAATGAATGGAGATCATTAACGATAGAGGAAGTATTCGAACAAGATGTATTAAATATGAAAGAGGATGGATTACTTCCTTATTGGAATGTTGATTCCAAGACTGTTGATAGAGAGATATTTGATAAGTTTATCAATACAACTGAAGAAGATGTGGCATGGGAAAGATATGTTACCACACGTATACCATTAAATACAGGTAGTTATTCACCATTGGCACGTGGATTATATGCATTACAATGTCGTCAATGGTTTCGTTCATTTGCTACAAATAAGTTTTTGGTATTAAAGTTGGAAGATATGAGTAAGAAGGGAAAGGGAGTACAATGGGCTGTGAATAAATCAATGGAACATTTAGGACTGCCACGATTTGAGGTATTGGATGCTACCACGAAGAATTCAAGAGAGTATAATGATCCATTGGGGGGTGAAAATGAGTTACGAGATTGGTTACAACGATTCTTTGAACCACATAATGAACGATTTGGTACAATGATGATTGAGGAATTGGGGTATGATGAAGAGGATTGGAAGAATGTTTGGTCTTATGCTTGATACGTTGGCTTAAGTAGATAGGGTATATAAAGATAGCTCGATTAAAAGATTATAAACTCGTTTACATTATATACTACACAACCTATTCTCCTCTTCTCCTAACTCCTATACCCTAATGCACATGCACCTTTATTCTATTGCCTATTTTTGTTTGTGTGGTATCCGTGTTCTTCCTTTCCCAGCTATGTACTGCTAGACTGTACTCTAAACCTTCATGTGACGATTCCCGGGCGGTCTACTGATCTGCTGTTCATCATATGTAATAGCACTCGCCACCATATCCAACCAAGAAGGTGTTCAAGAGATACTTATACTTAGCTCGCATTCATCTAATCTCTTTTCTTCTTTTTCTTACCCTCGTATTACCAATCAATCCTACATTAATACATAATTGACATACTGTCATAAGTAACATTAATACTGCAAAGCATTGTCTCATTAATATCTCTTTGTAATGTGTTTCTGGATTATATCTAAGACTTTCATCCCAACAATACTTTGCTAAATATGCACACATCCCTGCTTGGAATATCTTGTAGGGGTATGAATCCTTTATCCATTTTGGAGGACTCATCTCTTTATATAATTGCAATGCACTATGTGTAGGTGATCAGTATGGCAGTGGCGACAGGATTAATTTGTCGCAGAAGCCTCAGTGTAGGTCACTCACTTAAATTAAGACTATTGACACACATTGCAAATTAATTGCAGAAGATAATATTCTAAGATGTTGATGGGTATCTTTGTGTGTTTCTTCTTCTTTCGGCGGCGGCCGTAGCATGAACTATATCAATGGTAAACACACACAATTGACGACATATAAGTCAATATGGTAGAAGAATACGTTGTCCTCTCGCCTCTCCTTTTACTCCCCTCCTCTCCTCAATATCAGTAATAAATCTCCATCAATGCAAATTGCAAAGATGCTGTCGTACTGTGTGCGCTTTTGTACAATATTTTTCATAATTAACCCGTATCGGTACGATTTCAAATAGAAATCGATATCGATATAAAAGCTCAGTTATAAATGACAATGAATAGGTTACTCAAGGGAAGCGGTAGCGTTGTTGGACGACAGGTTATGTCGTCACAGCAAGGAGGATGTACGCACCGGGCCATATCAACAGCCGGCGGCATAGAGTCAACACCTTTGCAACAATTGCAAAAGAATTCTAGACACATACCCCCAAGAAGAACAATACCTCTCTCCTCATCTCATATACACTCACACATACATCAGCCAATACCATCATTCAGTAACTTTTCAACCGCGGCCATGCCTCAAGAAATATCAAAAGAGGAGGAGTCGATACAATCTACAAAGAACACAAAGAGCAATCCCACACCAAAAAAGAAGCGTAAGCCAATAAAGAAACGTAATCCATTAATAATAACACCAACAGCTGCATCACGGATACAATTTCTAATAGATCAACATAATAACAAGGATACTACATCATCCTCCGATGACGGTCCAGCGGTAGGGATACAACTAGGCACGAAAAAACGAGGATGTAACGGCCTCTCCTATACATTAAACTATGCCTATTCCAACCACTTAACAAAACATAAACGTGATGAATGTATGACAATATCATTACCAAATTTAGAAGGCGATGGATTAAAGGTATATGTGGAACCGATGGCATTAATGAATGTTATCGGTACCACGATGGATTATGTTGATGATGAGATGAGTTCGGAATTTATTTTTACTAATCCCAATTCAAAGGGTGAGTGTGGTTGTGGGGAGAGTTTTAATGTGTAGGTGGTGTACTCAGTAGTAGTATACCCTAGATAGTGTATGGATTGTTGCAACATTGAAATTGAGGATATTGTGATGAAGGTGAATATACGATACCATTTAGTAGATGAGAGTGAGGTAGACAATTTTCTAGAACTGGTCGGACTCTTCTAGCTTGTAATCATAGGTAGGTGACTTCCAAACTGATAAATAACCGAATCATTAATGAGTTTAATAGGCTATTCATCTCTTATATTTCAACACATGCCCATCTATCTTTCTCTCTTTCTTTATTACAAATCATCTTCATTCTTTCTTCATTACAAAACTTCACATCACTCTGTCATCTTACACGAACTCTTCACTGCCCAATACTTATCTTTCTCCCAATTTACTCAATCATACACGACACTGGAGCATGCGATGACCACAGGGCACTCAACAGAGCCACAAGTACCAGGTCGCACCACATTACCCCAACGACAATTACGTATAGTATCAGCAAGACAACTTAGCTCAATATCTGCCCGTGAAATGGGCCCAAACTGGTTCGCAGCATTGTATGTACCACAACCTCCAGGTAAGCTTTCGCAGAAGGATCCACTGGCGTTATTGATGAACCATGCACACTGGGAATCATTCCTACAATCTGCATCATTATCAAAAGCGTTACATCCAGATGGTGTAGGACCTGGAGCTGTTGAGATAGAAAAAGATAGGTAATGCAATGTTAGAGGGCCGCCTGAATAACTCACGAACACATGATATGCACAAACACACACAAACAATCCCTCAGTTTACACTTACGAGTAGGAGACGGAGGTGTAGGACCAGGAGGTGGTGGAATTGGACCACCAATGGGATTACATCTATCTCCTGGCTTAAAGAAGCAAAACCCCGCATCGACACCAACAGCCGCTGTCCATCTGCATCGTTGACTAGCTTCACAAGCAGATTGTGATGTTTGTGATGTAGGACTAGTACACTCGGTGTCCGTAAAAGAATTTGGGCCACAAAGCCCCCCTTGTCCTTCAATCCCATTGAATCGGCATCTTGAATCACCCTCACATGATGACCTATCTCCGCCGTAGCTAGTTTCACATTCTCCAGGACAAAGAAAATTAGTAGGTGTAGGGGCAGGAGGTGTAGGTGTGGGTGCTGTCAAATATGAAAGGATAGAGATGTTAGCATATGAAGGCGGAATAACTCATGAACACATGATATGCACCTGGACCTGGAGGAGGAGCTACGCAAGTGTTGCCTTCATTTGTACGGGTCGCATCGGTGCAAAAATCTACCAAAATATCATCTTCACAGGTAAAGCCGGATGCACAGTCAGCATCGGAAGTACATGTGCTTGAACAGTCAACAGTCTTAAGGAAGTCGAAGGAAAGAGATGGAGGGTTACAAACACCTCCCAAACTTGGGGTGACACATCCATCTTTAAAGGAGAGAGGGAGGAGCAAAATCGTGAAGTCAGTTAATTTGTAGAGAAAGCTCATATCTGAACGAGAATAAGGAAGCAAATGAAACTCACTTGGTGAAACAGTGTCAGGTTCGGAGATAGGATTACCATTGCAATCAATAGATTCACAACAGGCACCACCAAGAGAAACAGAGTTATCCTCAATTTCACGAGGACAGAATGGTGTATCGGGTGGAGGAGCCTCAGTTGTTGTGCTTGTAGGAGGCGGGGCAAAACATGCCTCGCACTGCTCAGTAAGAGGTCCTCGTTGGCTGGGAGTGATAGAGTTGTCACCAGAACCATTGCAAGTAAATTTAGCGCACAACCCTTGAAAGGGAGGATAACCAAAAAAACTTCTATCTGAGCAATTGTAGTTTCCAGCAAAGCCGTCCCCAACATTTTGACCAGGGTCTAATCCAAGACTATCACAAAAAACATTGTTTGGCTCATCAACAACACTACAGCCCCTAAATGTCACACAAGAATCCAAATCTGGAGAATCTGTTGTGGTGACTGGAGGCGGAGCAACTGTTGTCGTAGTTTCAGGCGGAGGAGCCACTGTTGTCGTAACAGGAGGTGGAGCCACAGTTGTTGTTAAGGCAGTACTACTCGTTGTAGATACAGGAGGAGCTGTTAAGCGTGTGTAAAAGATAATATAAGAATTGTATTAGAGAAGGCAGGATACACTTTGTGATCACATCATATGCACACAACACTATCTAATCTATACTCACGAGGAGGATCAGTTGCTTTTGTTGTACTTGCAGGGGGAGGAGGATTGGTAGCAGGTGTAGTGGTAGCAGGTGGATCAGGAGTTGGTGGATCGGGAGTTGGCGGATCAGGCGTTGGAGGATCAGGAGTTGGCGGATCGGGAGTTGGCGGATCAGGAGTTGGGGTTGCTGTTAAGTATGAAAGGTTAGCGAAGGAGACCGGAACTAACTTGTAGAAAATGAATGCACATATCATACTTACGAGGAGGAGGAGGCGGCGGAGTTGGACCATCTGGTCCATCTCTATCTCCACCGTCTCGATCCTTCTTACTAGCCTTGCCACTAGTTGTCTTGCTATCCTTGGCACTCTTAGCACTAGTTGTTTCCGTTGCTTTACTTTCCTTACCACTCTTGGGATTACCCCAGCTAGAGGATGACGGCAACAAGTTAAATCCAAATCCTGATGATGATGATGCATACTCGGACTTCTTCTCCTCAATGGCACCTGCAATATCAGCAACAGATGATGAGTTGTTGGTGGCGGTTGTGTTGATGGTATCTTGAGTATCGACCGTTGCAATAGTTGGTGCAACAGTATCATCAACAGCGGTTGGTGTACTATCATCGGCAGGTGTTGATGCATCCTCAATGGCAGCGGCGGCGTTAGATGATACCGATACGGCATTATTCATAGGTGACTGCTTGCTCGATGATCCGTTGTTAGATGTTGCAACGGCTGCAACGATAACAATCAATACAACGACGATGGATGAGATGATACCGAATAGTTTCTTCTTACTAAATGTACATTTGATAGTCTGTTCACTAGCAGCGTTGGCAGCGGTCTTGGTATCATCGTCGTCGATATCACCACGGCTGATAGTAACATTACTTTTGCTTGATCTTGGTGACCTGAGACGTAATAACGAAGGTGTATGGTTGGTGAATGATGAGTTGTTTGCATCTTTACTTTTCGGAGGCGGAGAAAGAGGAATTACTTCCTCCGTATTGTTCGTCATGTTATTGTTTGTATCGTCGGCGGTGTTTATGTGGATTGATGGCTAGAGTATGATGGATTGTAATTGAATGTATGTATGTTTACACTCTCTTTTGTTTTATGAGCCAACACATGAGGGCATGATATCGTAATCTCTCATCGAAAGGCAATGAAAAAAAAACGATATTTTAACTCTAAGACATGAGAAACAACGGTGAGACAGTCGATGCGAAGCAGGTATCCTATGGTATCCGAGGTCGAGACGTAGACTCACATAAAAGTAGAAGGAATGAACCCTACAAGTTGAAGGATACCGGTCAACACAGCGATAAAAAACATCGCCAAAACGTCATCGTCATTGGAAAATTGATTTCCTCTTTGATTGCCCGGCCGTCAAATAGCTATCAAATAGGCATCAAATAGGCGGCATTAGGCGGCGGCCTATATAGGGAGAAAAGCTAGTTTGACACTATAGATTTGCAAACAGTTTGAACTGTACAAAACATAATAATAAAACAATAATGAAGAATCTCTTCCACATAATCCTACCATCAATAATCTCAGCAGGATGGATAGACGAAGACACACCATCCAAACTCCACACTACCAAATCACTAGTCGACGGTTCAACGTACCACTTAATAATGTCAGATGAATTCAATATACCCAACCGTACCTTCACCGATGGACATGACCCGACATGGACAGCATTAGATAAATCAGACGATGATTATTCCGCCTCAGGCGGTGGATCATTACATTTCTACAATTCAACTACAGTCCGCACCACACCCGATGGGATGTTAACTATATCATCAATAATAGATGAAACATCATGGACATATCATGATGAAATTGAAAAGACGACTACATTAGAAAAGAAACATTTTAAAAGTGGTATGATACAATCATGGAATAAATTTTGTTTCACTGGGGGTATAATTGAAGTGGATGTTATTTTGCCTGGTGAGCCTGACATTGGTGGATTATGGCCAGCAGTTTGGATGTTAGGTAATTTAGGTAGAGCGACATATGAAGGATCAACGAATAATTTATGGCCATGGAGTTATGATAAATGTGATCGTAAGAAACAGGAAAGTCAGGTAATAAGCGCTTGTAATCAAGCTAATCATTTTGGATTGAATAAAGATCAGGGTAGGGGTGCTACTGAAATTGATGTATTGGAATTGATGGGTGGGAATAGTAATGGACCGTTACAGGCTACGTATCCTCCTATTAGTTTGCCGTATGTTGATATGACATTACAGGTGAGTTTGTTGTTTTTTTATTTTGTTCTGTTTGTTGGTTTAGGTTGAGTTAGGTTTGTACTGTTTGTTTGGTTTTGATTGTGGAGCAGTGGATTATCTAGACTTTACACATTGAACGGTGTCTCTGGCGTATGAATACTGCACATGTGGGGAGGAACATTAGATGTGCATAAGATGTGCACAAAACCTCAGATTTTGCAACTTCTGCTCACATTCTTTTCCCCCGTCATCCATATCAACAGGTAGCACCAGGTATACCAGAGAATCGTCCACAATCTGGATCACAACCTGTCCGTACTGTGGATGTGACACATTCAGGATATGCCACATCAGTGGCACAAAATTGGTATGATAACTTAACTGTCGCGGGG